>OJAI01001894.1_pt1 | contig 10084 bp, 6 predicted proteins | sample 1588891 | NCBI WGS metagenome assembly OJAI01 (sample SAMN03283255) | human gut metagenome | biome: human-associated habitat; material: feces | host: Homo sapiens | place: USA | collected 2013 | reverse complement strand
GTACCATCGTACAGCTCCCACTCGCAAAATACAAAATTTATCTCACTTTCTCAAAATCTACCAGCGTGTAGAAATTTATAATTTGGCTTTTTCTACACGCTGAAACTCTCCTTCACTTATGAAGGAGAGTTTTTTTTAACTAATATCCTCTTTTAGAGCTTCAATAATATTATCACTTTTAAGCTTTCTTACCGAATAAATCATTGTTATTAAGATAAGAACGAAAACTACAATAATAACACTTAAATAAAGTTTAATATCAAAATGATACGGTATTGAGCTTTCACCGAGCATTTTATTAAGTGCCACACTTATTAAAACACTTATCGGCACACCGAAAATCACTGCTTTAAGTGCATAAAATACACTTTCAAGGCTAACCATTTTGCTGAAGCCTTTAGGTGTTGTGCCGACAGATTTCAACATTGCAAATTCTTTTCTTCTAAGTGCAATATTTGCAGAAATGGTATTGATGATATTTGCAATTGTAATAAGCGAAATAAGGGTAATAAATCCGTAAACAAATACCTGAATTATAAATATAACAGTATTCACAGTTTCAAGTGTGTCAACAATATCCGAAACATAACTGCCACCGAAATCATTTTCATTAAGCAGCGTTGTAAGGTTTTCTGCAACTTCTTTATGCTCATCGGTTTCAACGCACACATTCATTGAAATATCGTTTGCCTTTACTCCTTTGTTTACCACATTTATATACTGAGAATAGGGCATAATTATACCGACTACGCCTGGTGCAACAAGATTGCACGGCAGGCTGTTTTTATCAAATTTAACAAGACCGCCAACCTCTATATCAAGCGGATTTCTATCGTCGCTTGCATAATCAGGATTTTGAATAATATGCTTGCCTATAATGCTGTTGTTAAACACTTTCGTTGTATCCTGCTTATGAGTAAGATTGTTAAGCAGAACGCATTTAAGACTGTCACCGTAAAAAGCATTATAATCAATACCGTTATTTTCACAAAGCGTATTAAACTCGCTGTCGTCAACATAGTGAATCACTGTAGAAACATACTTTTCTCCGCCGAACAACTTTGAATAATCAGATGTATAATTTGCCAAATCTTTAATTTCGTTATTCTTAATAAACGGGCTTGACTTGCCGAGGGAAATGCTCATATCCGTTGTATCAATATAATATTTATTAACTCCCTGCATTTTATCAAGAGCATCATAAAGTTCCTTTTTATGACCGTAAGTAATAGTTGTAGAAATCTGATAAGGAATGTTTTTTTCATATCCGCTTGCCTGAATAAACATACCGCAAAAATAATTACAACTAATAAAAAGAACTATTGAAAGTGCTATTGAAGCAGTGATAAGCCTTGATTTTTTACCGTTACGCTTAAGGTTTTTATATGCAAGCTCGCCCTCATATCCAAATATTTTTTTGATATATTTAGGAGCTTTAAGCTTTTTAGGTTTAACTTTAATTTCTTGCCTTTGGCGAATTGCGTCTATCGGAGTGATTTTTGACGCCTTTCTTGCAGGAATAAAAGCTGAAATAAAAATAGTGAATATACTTACAAGAATTATACCTATGATTGCCCAAGCAGGTACAACTGTTTTCATCTGCATATTACTGTCATTTACGCCCGCAATCATACCGGTTGAAATGATTTTATGGCCTACTAACTTCAGCGTTATGCTAATTCCCAAAATACCGGCTAAAATACCTACGGGTATTCCGATTGCGCCTAAAATTGCGCCCTCAAAATACACACTCTTTCGCTTTTGCGACTTGGTTGCACCTACTGACGCGAGCATACCAAGATACCTTACCCGTTCTGAAAGCGACATACCGAAAGCATTATAAATAAGCATTACCGACGCAATTACAATAAGAATTAAAACAACTAAAACAATCGGAAGCATTGTAGCAAGAAAACCGCCCTGTCTACCTGAAAGATATGACGCAAGCACATCTTCATTAGCTTGGTAAACATCAATTTTATAATCGTTTTGAATGTCTTCTATCGTGCTGTAAGCACTGCTGTTTTGCTTAGCGAGAGTTATATACGCGCAAATATCACCGCTTTTTATTTCATCTTCGCTGATACCTCGCCATACACTGCTGTACTTTGTTGCCGGGTTTGTATGAAGAATTGCTGTTATTGTATATTCCTTTTCATCACCTGACGGTACAAATTTTTCGTCTTTATTAAAATTACTGCCCGTAACATAGCTTCCGTCATCAAGTTGCCTTTGCCCTTGGGTTAAAACAATTTTGTCGCCAACCTTGGCATCTTTCATTCCGTTTTTATCAAGAAAATCTTTTTCTACCGCAACTTCATTTTCATTAGCCGGTACTTTACCGTCAAAGTTGCCCGTAAGTACCATTTCAAAATATGATTTATCCCCGATAATCATTTCAGCCGTGCCTCTTTTATAAGAGGTCGGATTTTTAATTTGAAACGACTTATTTTCACTGCCGTACTTTAAGCCGACTTTTGAAATTCTGCTGTCTTTTTCAACCTGCTCTATTTGACTTTGGCTAAGATGATAATAATATGCGTCCCAATTACCTGATGAAATTTTGCCTATTTCACCGAAAAGATTTAAAAATGAAGCCATTGCTACGAAAACAGCAGTAATCATTGCCACAGAAACACAAATACCAAGCGTTGTAACTACGGTTCTGCCCTTATTTTCTTTAAGATGGCGATAAGTTAGTTTATTTGCGATATTCAACCTATCCTCACCTCATCTCCGGTGATTTTGCCATCCTCAATAGTGATTACTCTGTCTGCCGAATTTGCAATTTTTTCATCGTGAGTGATAATAATTACAGTTTGGTTAAAATCTTTATTAAATTGCCTTAAAAGAGAAATAATTTCCTTGCTGTTTTCGCTGTCAAGATTTCCGGTAGGCTCATCTGCAAGCATAAGCGCAGGGTTATTTACAAGCGCGCGCCCGATTGATACACGCTGCTGCTGGCCGCCTGAAAGCTGATTTGGCAAATGGTCAAGCCTGTTTTCAAGCCCAAGCCTTTTAACAAGAGTGGAAATCTGCTTTTCATCCGGCTTTCTTCCGTCAAGAAGAAGCGGCAAAGTCAAATTTTCCTGAACAGTTAAAATAGGAATAAGATTATAAAACTGATAAATCAAACCTATTTGCCTGCGGCGGAAAATAGCAAGTGCTGTTTCATCAAGATTTGAAATATCCGTCTGGTTAATAACAACACTGCCCTTTGTAGGCACATCTACCCCGCCGAGAATGTGAAGAAGCGTTGATTTGCCCGAACCGCTCGGCCCGATAATAGCAACGAACTCACCTTTTTCTACTGAAAAAGACACATTATCAAGTGCCTTTACCATAGTGTCACCCTTACCGTAAGTTTTGCATAAATTTGTAACTTCAAGTATTTTCATAAGTAGTTATCTCCTTTCGATGAGTCCATAATATCAATTCAAACTTACAACCGGGTGACTTTTAAATTACAATTTTGTCACTTACCCAAATATCAGTTTGTATCGTTTTTTAATGAATCAATAATAGAATTGTTTTTAATAAGCTTTAATGAATAAATCATAGTAAGCGCTATGATAACAAATACTGCCACGCAGGCAATAAGATAAAGCCAAATATTGACTGAAAAAGGAATAGGATTATCCTTTGAAATGATATATCCCACCACCCTGTTAATAACAAGGCTCAACGGCACACCGAAAAACAAGCCGAATAAACCGTAAAATGCACTTTCAAGCAGTATCGTCTTTTTAAATTCTTTTGGCGTCATACCCACGCTTTTCAGCATAGCAAGTTCCTTTTTCCTGCCTGCAATCTGCGCTGTCATTGTGTTGATTATATTAAATACTGTTATTAGTGTAATAAGTAAAATGAAGCTGTAAGAAAGAAATTGAACAGCGGATATAATGCTCTTTTCCCTCATCGTCCAATAATAAATGTTATATGCGTCGCCATCGGCTTCATTTTCGGACAAATAATCCTTAAGTTCCTTTTCAACCTTATATGGCTCGTCGGTTTCAATACCGTAATCGAAATAAAAATCGTCAACATCGTAAAGCTTATCGTATACGCTCATAGGCGCATAAAAAGCAACACCGCCCGACTCTAAATTGCAAATAGGATTATCCTTATCATATTTTATAAAATCGCAGAATTTATAAATAGATGTGCGACCGGTCTTATAAAAGAAACTAATCTGATTCCCGTCCTCGTCGAGCTTATTTTCCCTTTCGGTTTTATCAAAATCAAAGCCATATTCGCCGATAGTTTTGCCGAGTAGGTTATTATTAAAAATCGGCTCACCGTTACGGTCAATTGTGTTTATTACAATCGTCTTAATTGAACCGTCTTTATCGGGCGAATAATATTTTTTATAATCAATTTCGTTTTTCTTGCAAAGCGCATTGAAATCCTCGTCATCAAGCAAATGAGCGGTATATGTTATATCCTGCGTTGCGATAAATTTATATTTATCAACAAAAATGCTTTCATTATGAAACGACATATCATACTCACGTGAATTATCATAAGGATTTATCTCGTTTCTTGAAATCGGCGAATACCAAGCCGACCAAATCGAATAAAATCGCTTTACACTTTTATTTGTTTTCAAATAATTTCTTGCTTTTTCAAGCTGTGCCTTGCTTTCGGCACTGTATTGATACATAATCTGATAAGGAATTTCATAATCTAAATTTGATGCCTCTTTAAACGTTTCGCAAAAATAATTACAGCTTAAAAAGAGAACTGCGCAAATGCATATACAAGCAATAATCGTCCTTGATTTTCTACCGTTGCGCCTTAAATTTTTAAACGCAATGTCACCCTCAAATCCGAAAAGTTTAGTTATAATAAACGGAGTGCGAATTTTGCCCTTGCACTTAATCTCGTCAGTTTTTCTAATCGCATCAATTGCGGTAATTCTCGCCGCCTTTTGCACGGGCGAAATAATTGACACAAAAACAGTCAGCGCCCCCAAAATAACAATAAGGCAAAGCACCCACAGGGAAATATGGGTTGAATATTTGATATTGTCGTTATAGCCCTCCATAATCGAGGCAATTTTGGCATTCATTGCGCTTTGCGATATAAAGGTGACTAGCAATCCAAGCGCTATGCCGAGAATTATTCCTATTCCTCCCAAGACTGCGCCCTCAAAATAGAGCGTCTTTTTCTTCTGCTTTCTTGTTGCACCGACCGAGGAGAGCATACCGAGGTATTTGATTTGCTCGCCGACAGAGAGCGCAAAGGAATTATAAATCATTGCAAATGACGAAACGAAAATTACGGCAAAAACAACAATTCCGATTGCAGTAAGCTTTAATACCTGCGGCAAATCGTTTTTGTCTATCGAAAAAGCAAGCCTTGAATTTAAAAGGCCTGTATTTTCGCCCACATTAAATGCCCTTTTCTTTTTAGTAAAACCAAATTTGTCAAAAACACTGTTTATCTTTATATATGAAAAAGGAGTAATATGCTTAAGCTTTCCGTAAGCAACAAGATTTTTACTTTTTAAATCGCTCATTCCACGAATGATTGCGCCACGCTCGGTCGGCTCGTTATCGTGGAGAATACCTACTACTTTAAATGTTTCGTCCTTTTCCTTTTCAAAGCGTTCGCCGAATTGGTAATTGCCCTTTATCGGCAGAATAACAAAATCGCCTTTAAGCCTTGAGCCGACTGCAATTTTAATTTCATCGCCTATTTTCAAATCAAGTCCGTTATTTTTAATAAGCGACTGCTCCACCATAATTTCATTATCCGCTTTAGGCAAAGCACCGTCATATTTGCAGGTGACCGTATCCTTAATATACTGCTTATCTCCCTGATATATCGTGCCTACTCTTAAATAATTAGCCTTATTTGAATATATCTTATAGCTTTGCTCCTCGGTTGATAAATCCTTATTAAAGCCTATATCTTTAAGCGAGGAATCGCTTAATAAATACTTTTTAGCACTTTCATAATCTGTTTTGACAAAGAAATGCCAATTGCCGTTTTCGTAAATCGCCTTTTCGCCGTAGTAGTGAGCAAAAGAGGTGGCACATGTAAAAATAACAGTAAGCATAACTACGGATATAGTTATACCTAAAACAGTTAAAACCGACCTTGTTTTGCTTCAAATGGCGCAGGGCTAATTGCTTTGTTATACTCATAATAAATACCTCCCCCGTCAGTGTAAAAATGGGTACAGTCCCCTTACACTATCACCATCATAACAGTTCTAACTTACAATCCCGTGACACTAATATTACAAAAATGTCACATATAGAAATAACCTTTGCTTGCAACGACGAGGCTTTTCGCTCAAAATCCCTCCGATTGCTTCGCAATCACCTCCCTTGTTAAGGGAGGCGGTTTATACTATTGTTTTATAAAATCTTAATTCAAAAATGCTTCCCTTGCCAAGCTCGGAATTAACAATAATATCGCCTTTTTCTTTTTCAAGCACAGTCTTTGCAAGTGCCAAACCTATACCCACACTTTCGTTTGATGAATTTTCACCATGATAAAAGCGTTCAAAAATATGCGGCAAATCATTCGGCGCAATGCCACACCCGTCATCTTCAATAAAAAGGGAATTGAAAACGTTTGTTTTTTCACAATAGAATTTAAGATGACCTTTTTTATCCGTATGCTCAATGCAGTTTTTGATGATATTTTCTATTGCTTCACCCGTCCAGCTTGAATCGCCGATAAAATCAAAATCTTCTGCACTGTTTATAATTTCAATCTGCTTTATATCACAGGTTACATAAAACGGTTTTAAACTTCGATTTAAAACAGATTTCATGCTCACTTTTTCGTGCTTGAATTCGGTTGTGCATGCGTCAAACTTTGATATTTTGAGAAGATTTATAATAAGCCACTTCATTTTATCAAGCTGATTTTCAATAATATTTATAAATTCACCACGCTTGTCCTCACCCTTTTCATCTTTAATCAAATCAGTCATCACCATCATTGATGTCAGCGGTGTTTTAAGCTGATGTGAAATATCTGCAAGTGAGTTTGCAAGATGAATTTTATTTTTTTTCAGTTCATCATTTTGCGTTTTTAAAAGAGTCATAATCTTGTATAAATTATTTTTAAGAATTGACATTTCACCTTCGGTATTATCCATAATATCAAGCTCAAAATTACCCGAACACATAAGTGAAAGATAGTTGTTAAGTTCATTTATTTTATCGTTTCTTTTCTTGATATTATAAAAATATACACCGCTTAAAAGTATACCGAGTGCCAAACAGATAATACCCGCCCATTTGTTTAAAAACAAACATATCAAAGTCGATACAAGTGTAAAAATCGCACCGAATATTAAAGTCAGTTTTGCATCTTTATTCATCATTTTTCAATCACATACCCAAACCCGCGGATTGTTTTTATGAATTCGGGTTTAGCCGGGTCCTCCTCAATTTTATCTCTCAGCCTTTTTATATAAACGGTAAGTGTGTTATCCTCCACAAAATCGCCTGCTACATCCCAAATATTTTCAAGAAGCACCGTGCGTGAAAGCACTTTTCCGCGGTTACTTAAAAGAATTAAAAGAAGCCTGTATTCCATAGCTGTTAACACAATTTCTTCACCGTTTTTATATACTTTTGCTTCATTAGTGTTTATTTTAAGATTATTTATTGTGATTATTCCGTCACTCGTTTCTTTTGAATATCGGCGCATAACACTTTTTATTCTGAGCATAAGTTCTTTAACTCTGAAAGGTTTTGAAATATAATCATCCGCACCGAGTTCAAAGCCCATTATTACATTGACTTCATCATCATACGCAGTTAAAAATATTACAGGCAAATCCCCTTTTGCTTTGACTTTTTTGCAAATATCGTATCCGCTTCCGTCAGGCAAGGTTAAATCGAGAATATAAAGCGAAAATACTTTTTCATCAATGATTTTTTCTGCTTGCTTAATATTTTTTGCAAGCGTAACCTTATACCCCTCATTTTCAAGCGAGTAAGTAAGCCCTATTCCGATAGCTTCATCATCTTCAAGTAAAAATATATCCATATATATCACCTTAATAATTATTATATTTATATAATATCATATATAATATTTTTCTTCTATTACAATTTTGTAATAAAAAACTGCCTTACCGTATGATAAGACAGTTTTTAAACTCTGATTATTCTTTTTCTTCAACAAATTTGCCCTTAAAATCAGGCTCAATAATCGGCAAGCCAAGCTTTTCAACCGATTCTTTAATTACTTCTCCGCCTATACTGCCTACCGGATTTCCTGTAAAAGTCATATAGTAAACAACAAGGTCTTGCAAAGTCGGGTTCATATCATTTTTAATCTTAACAGTGTTATCATCATTAAATTTAAAATTGAACTTTTTGACATGCGCTGTTTCAATAGGGCGAATCCATAAATCAAGCGTACCGTCATCATTCCAAGCAGCCTTTGAATATGTGTGATATATAACATCCCCAAGCTTGATTTTGCTTACTTCGTACTCTCCGTTTAAGCCTACATCAATAGTATTTTCATCTTCTTTTTCTTTCCAATAAAAGCGAAGCTTATCTTCATCAAAAGTCAACATCATTTCATTGATTTCACCCGGTTTATTAAACCACATTTGTGTAATGGTAATTGAAACAACGGAAACAAATTCACTTGTTTTACATTTAATAAGTCGGTTTGATATTTTTTTCTCAAGTTCAAAATTGCGCTTGCCTTTAGGCAAATCTTCAACACTGCAATTATCAATTGTATCAAGCATTTTTTGATATTCCGCTTTGTTTTCAGGCAATGTACCATAGCCGAAACATTCAGGAAAATACTTCCAAAATACTTTCATAACCTTATAGTCTTCCGCCTCACCGCAATTAAGCACAACAAGTGCGTCATATTCGGGAAACATAAAGCAACGCTGGCCGAAAAGCCCGTCGGCTCTGTAACTGTTAGGAATAGGATTTCGCCAAAATTGGTAACCGTATCCCATCATATTATCAATATATCCGTCTGATACAGAATCAACCTGCTTTCTTGTAGCTTCCTTAACCCAAGTGGCAGGAATAATCTGTGTTCCGTCTTTCCACTTACCCTCGTGAATATAAGGCAAAAAGAATTTAGCAAGGTCTTCACTCTTCATATAAAGGCCCCAGCCGCCTGCATTGTTACCCTGCCCATCAGATTCCCAAAACGGTTTTTCAATTCCGAGCGGTTCAAGAATACGAGGATAAAGATAATCAATAACACTCATGCCCGTAATCTTTGTAATTATAGCCGAAAGCATAGATGTATTTTCACTTATGTAATTAAACTTTGTGTTCGGCGGAAGAAGAAACGGTGCATTGAGGAAATTTTGCACCCAATCCGTACCGCCCTTATCATCAAGTACGGTAATAAGCTTATCTGAATGCATAGTAAGTAACATTCTGACTGTAATCATTCTGTTAAAAGGGCGCTTGCTCATCAAATATTCAGGAAAGAATTTAACCACCCTGTCATTAAGGCTTAAAAGTCCCTCGCTCACTGCAAAGCCGACGGCAGTTGAGGTTACACTTTTACTCATTGAGTAAAGGACATGCGGTATATCCTTATTATACGGTTTAAAAAAGCCCTGCGCACACACTTTATCGTGCCTTACAACAGTAAAGCTATGCAATCCTAATTTCTTTTCATTTATTTCTTCTATAAAACTTGTTATCGCACTGCTGTTTACACCTACTTCCTCCGGTGTGCAATGCTCCAAATTACAATCTTTAAGCCTTTCCATAATACACCTCTCAAATTTTCATTACTAATTTAATATACACTATTTTGCTCTGTTTTTCAACATATTGTATAAAATTTCAAATTGACATTTTAAATATTATGTATATAATTATATTTAGAATTCGATGTTTACATACCATATGAGGTATCTTTTTTATGAATAAAAGATTTAAAAGTTTTAATGTAGTCATAGTTGCAATTTGCTTTTTGTTTGCTTCGCTTTTACCTATAACTTCATTTGCCGCAAGTGAAGATGAACTTAGGTCAGCCGTAGTAAATACCGCAAGTGCAGAAGTGGGATATACCGGCACATCAACATATTCAAAATACGGTGATTGGTATGGCTATC
>OJAI01001888.1_pt1 | contig 10127 bp, 10 predicted proteins | sample 1588891 | NCBI WGS metagenome assembly OJAI01 (sample SAMN03283255) | human gut metagenome | biome: human-associated habitat; material: feces | host: Homo sapiens | place: USA | collected 2013 | reverse complement strand
TGATCTATTTCCTGACGCTCTCCTTCGGCGTATGCCTCTTCTACGTGTTCAATGCCGTGGAATCTCAGCAGACCATGCTCCTCCTCTCAGAGCAGCAGCACGCCTTGCTCCAAACCGGCACGGCGATGCTCGGCTATCTCTCCGTATTCATCTCTTTCGTGCTGGCGGGCCTCATTCTCTATGCCAACAACTTTCTCATCAAGCGCCGCAAGCGCGAGCTCGGCCTCTACATGACGCTCGGCATGGATCGGGGCAAAATCTCCCGCATCCTCACGGCGGAAACCTTTGTCATCGGCCTGTTTTCCCTTGGCATCGGCCTTCTGATTGGCGTGGCTGCATCCCAGGGCATGAGCGTTTTAACGGCAAAGCTGATGGACGTGCCGATCAAGGATTTTGCATTCACTTTCTCTAAGGATTCCCTGCTCAAAACGATCCTCTATTTCGGTGTGATCTTCCTCGTGGTTATGCTCTTCAATATCCGCACCGTTTCAAAATATAAGCTCATTGATCTTATCCATGGCGGCCGCAAAAACGAAACGCTGCGCATCAAAAAGCTCTGGGTCTGCGTGGTGATCTTCCTGCTCTCCGTCGCCTGCCTTGGCGCGGCCTACTATATGATTATCGACAACGGCCTTTTCATGATGGATAAGCAGTTTTTTGGCTCACTGATCCTCGGCACCATCGGCACGGTGCTGTTTTTCCTCTCCCTTTCCGGCTTTTTGCTGCGGATCGCAAAAGGGAACAAGCGCCTCTACTACAAGGGGTTGAACATGTTCGTCCTGCGCCAGCTCAACAGCAAAATTAACACCAATTTCATTTCCATGTCCATCATCTGCATTATGCTGCTGGTCACCATCGGCACCTTCTCCTGCGGCCTCGGCGCGGTGGATGTGATGGCGAACCAGGTGGACGAAGCGGCGCCGTTTGACGTCACCCTCAAAAGCCAGAGCTCGAAAAAGGGCCCGCAGGATATTGAGGCGGATCTCAAATCGCACGGCTTTGATTTTGCGAAGCAATTCAGCGGATACACACAGATTTGGCTCTACAACACAGGCGATTTGACCTTCCGGCCGCTCTACGATTTTGCGAAAAAAAACATGGGAACCACCTATATCGAGGAACGGGATGCTTCCTATTCGATCCCCTTGATTCGCCTTTCCGATTATAACAAGCTGCTTGCCCTGCGTGGGGAGGCGCCCATTTCCCTTGCCACGGATGAATACGCCGTGGTCTGCAACGTAAAAGAGATGCATCAAATCTTAAAGGCCTATGTGGAGCAGGGGCGGACCTTCTCGATCAACGGTGCAGAGCTGCGCCCCTCCGGCCTGGAAATTCAGCAATACCCATTGCAGAACGGCATGATGTCCATGGAAACTGGCACGTTGGTTGTGCCGGATGCTCTTGCGAAGGATTGCGAACCCATGGCCGCTATTCTCAACGCCAATTACACGAAACCCGGCGAAACAGGTGAAAATGCCTTTACCGCAGAGATTGCAGCGCTCTATGGCAAGGGGGAGGATGCGCCGCGCCCCTATACAAATGTACTCTCCCACTATGGACTCTATATGCAGAGCGGCGGCATGAAGCTCATGATCTCCTATTTCGTCATCTATGTGGGCATCGTCTTCCTCATCACCTGCGCGGCTATCCTCGCGCTGCAGCAGCTGTCGGAAGCTTCCGACAATACGGAGCGTTACCGGCTGCTGCGCAGGCTTGGCACTTCCGGCCGTATGATCAACAAAGCGCTGTTCTCCCAGATCCTCTCCTACTTCATGCTCCCGCTGGGGCTTGCGGTCATCCATTCCGTCGTCGGTGTGTATGTGGTCAACAATGCAATCTCCCAATTCGGCCATTTAAACGCCCTGCCCAACATCATCATGGCGGCGCTGCTGTTTTTGGTGATCTATGGCGGCTACTTCCTCGCCACCTTCCTGGGCAGCAGGAAAATGATTCAGTCAAGAGAGCCCTAAAGCGGGGCTGCTGCGAAAGGAGCTGCAAAAATCATGCATTATTTCCTCATCCGCATCCTGTCGCTGGCGGCCACCCTGCTTGCCATATGCTGCATTCTCTCCGGCGTGACGGCCTGTGATAAGGATACGATCCTCCAGCATTACGACAACGCGCTTCAAATGGGCGGCACGCTCGCCCGCACGCCGGATGCCGCCCTACAGGGTATTCGGGTTCCCGGAGCGGATGGCTATACGGGCGCCTATACGGCTGCTTATCGGAATTTCAGCGGCACGGAGATCCTCTTCGGCGGCACGGCACTGAAGCGACCGGCAGGTAATACCGTCACCGTTTCCTGTACGCTGAGCGGAACAGAAGGGCAAGCAAAGCTTCTTTTCCGCTCCGGCAGCGACGCACCCAAGACTCTGTTGGAGGACAATGGCACGTTTACTGACACGCTCACCCTCCCCGCGGGCAGCAACAGCATTGAGATCATCCTCACCGGGTATTCCGGAGAATTGCAAATCACCGTTTCATAAAAGCGGAGCGTCAGGCGTTCATATTGCAACAGGCCCGCCCGGTTGATCCGGACGGGCCTTTATCTGTATTTCACAGCGGACAGGGTAAGAACAGAACCGTTCCTGCTGTCCCCGCTATTTTTCATTACGAACGAAGGGAGTAACAAAACAAGGCTTTTCATAACCACACGGAGCAAAGAGATACGCGCTGCCCACGAGAGCATGTAACTAGCGGCTATTTTTTATTGCTTCAAGCCGGAAAAACCCGGCATAAGGGGTCATAAGACGGCATAGGGAAAGCCCGCAAACCCTTAGTTTTACAGTGATAAGGAAGTATTTATAACAAATTATCACCAACGCTGACAAACAGGTTTGCAAATGGAAACAGGGAGTTAGTCACTTTCAAAAGTGGTTTACTCTCTGTTTTTCTATCTCTGCATTGTTACGCAGTAGAACCCCATTTTTGAGGGAAAAGGTATAAATCCCTTACTCTTGGTGTTTTCGTGTCTGTAAGCCGCTTAAATCAAGGCTATTTCGCCCTCTATTGCGTAACTTTACTATGGTAATTCATGTAGCAGTTTACACGAACCAAAACTTATGCGTAGTTTTGATTTCCAGTGTTGGATTACCCGATATTGGATTTTCCGACATCGGGTAATCCGACGTCGGAAAATCCAACGCAATTAAATAAAGATATACTAACTAAAGAAAAAACAAATACAGATTTAATCAAATACCTATTCCTTTCCTATCCTTTCCCTAATCCCTCTCCTTTGGGGCAAGGTATAGCGGCAGAGCCGCCGGAACGGAAAAGAATGGAACAGAAGCGACAATACAAAATATCGTTTGCCATGTTACGCAGTAGAACGCCATTTTTAAGGGTGGGAGTATAAAACCTTTACCCTTGCCCCTATCGTCGCTGTAACGCGCTTAAATCAAGCGAGAAACGCACCCTATCGCATAACATTCCATACTGGATTGAGAGCGCAAGCGGTCTATCCGATTGCGCTCTCTTGGTTGCCCAACAGCAAAGACGGAAACAGTCGTCAAGGACGCTTGCGCAAAGTTTATCCTTGACGACTGTTTTTGACTTTGCTATCTGTTACCTGTCAAATCGGAATTGCAGGATAGCTTTGATAAGCTGTGCTTTTAAGCGGTCTTGAATATCGTCGTTGATATGTCCACGATAGGTAGACAAATATTTTATACGCCCCTCGTAGTGCCGCAATACTGCGGCTATCGCTTCCGGCTCTCCGGCAACAGCTTTTTCAATGGTTTCAAAGGGTATCAGCTTCTTATTCCTCATGTTTCGTTTTCTCCAATTCTTTTCTTAACTGTTTCAATGCCGCCAACTTCCAATAGTTTACTGTGCTTCTGCTCCGTCCGTACTCATTCCCGATTTTTCTTTCGCTGTAACCAAGGAAGAAATTCATCAGCAGAACAGTACGCCTTTGTTCTGACAGATTAGCTAATGCGTCGGCTAACCGTCTACTTGTAACGACAACTTCTTTTCCTTGCACGACAAAAACAGTCGGCTTCTCATAAACATACTGCTCAAAGTAGTTGTCGGTTGCAAATGGTTCAAAAGACGTTTCTGACATCAGATAGTCAAGCGACACTTCATGCTTCTGTTTTCGTCCCAAATCGCGGTACGCGTTGATTGCCGCGTTACGGAGAACGACTTTACAGAACGCGGCAAAGGCATATTCGATATGCTCCATAAATTGTTCGGAATACCTCATTTTCTCATCACCCCCTTTCTTTCCAGTAGGGGGCTATTACAACAAACGCCCATGCAGGCGTAAAACCGCATGGGCGTTTGGTAATATGAGTTATTTAAGCAATTATGATGATTTGTGTATTCATCTCTATGGTTGCAAAAGACCGTTGCATGGAATAGGCTTTTTTTAATAATGGAATAGAATTAAAAATGTGAAAAAGAAACATGGCAATATCTCCCGACACCGCCATGTCTATAAAAATAATTGTGTATTTGCCGCTATTCCATTTTATATACAGGAAATGGCGGTTTGATTTCCTATCACAAAACAGAAGAAGCCAATAATCATAAGATTTATTTCTTGTGATTATCGGCTCTGCGTCAATGCGTCTGGCTCTGTGATAACTGAAATATTTAAATTTTTTACATTGATAAGATTTTCCTGCTTGCACTTCGGACAGTATAGGGGAAAATTCTTTATTTCTGTATCTTCCCGTATCCTTAATCGGGTTTTATTATTGCATACAGGACATAAAATCCATTTTTCTTGTTGCAATACACCACCTCATTTCTAATCAAACTACCTTTAATGATAATCAGAAACAGAGTGCTGAAAAATCACTTGTTCCCCCAAAATGGTAATTGCTTTCTTGCTACATTGATTTACACACCGATAGCATAACGTACACCGTCCGTCTGCTATAATCTTATCTTCTGATAATGACAAATTGTTCATAGGACACACCACTGCACATTTCCCGCACTTTATACAAGCGTTGGTATCTATCTGTATTTTGTCTGAATATTCTTGTGTTTTACGGTAAAACCAAAGCCGCTGTCCCAAAAGCCCTGCAATATGGCATAAAAATCCCAAACCGTCTTTAGTTGGAGTACCATTTTTCAAATTGTACACCGCTGATTTTATGCGTTCTTCCGCTTGTATGACAATTTGCTTATTTTGAGCCGGAGTACGCTTTAAGGCTTTTACATCACAAATACAATCCGGCATTTTCAAATGAAGTCCACCCCATACCTGTGCGCCGTATCGTTTGAACAATCTTGCAGATACGCCTGCACCATCGCCACTAAACAGTCCCATTGTTGCAATAATGAAAACACGTTTTCCTTTCCATACATCAGAATTTTCACAGATAAAATCTCGTACAATTTTAGGCAGGTTACTGTAATAGATTGGATAAGCAAAAATGATGTCTTTATGATATGTAACTTTTTCTATTGTACCTGTATCTTCTAAAGGAGTTATCTCAATATTCCTATCGTATAGAGCAACAAACTTTTCTAAACAATATTTTGTATTTCCTGTTCCGCTAAAATAAATCCCAATCATATTTTTTCTCCTGTATTATCTAAAAAGGAAAGTTGAAAAACGTCCATAAAATCAATGACTTTCTCTCTCCAGTCATTATCATAATTTACATTATTCATGGTGGCTAATGAAGTAATACCATGTATAAAAGCCCAAATGGTTATGATAATATCATTTTGCTTTTCTTCTGAATAGTGTGTCTGCTCTAATAATTTATTTACAACATTTTTATAGATGATATAGGGTTTATAGTTTTGGTCGTCTGGTATTGATAACGATAAGTCAATTTTTATATTGGATTGAGCATATAAAAATTGAAAATAAGCAGGGTTTTCTACAAAGAAAGATACATAGGCTATCCCCATATCTTTCAATATTTCTGTAACAGTATTATTCTTTTGAATGGATTTTTCTAATTGTTCAGAAAATCTATCTGTGATAAATAATTGCATTGCTTCAAGCAATTCCTCTTTATTTTGAAAATGACTATAAGGGGCAGCATGGCTGACACCACACGCCGCTGCCACCTTTCTCAAAGAGAAAGCATTTATCCCATCTGTGCTTACAATCTGAATACCTGTTTCAATCAAAGCGTTTCGTAAGTCCTTGTGATGATAAGTATGTCGTTGTTGTGCCATACTAATTCCTCCAATCTTTACACTGTCTATATTATAAACCACAAACTTTACAGCGTCAAGATTAAAAGAGCCATCTTTTATGTAATGATACCTGAAATATTTTTTTGGCGGTTATTTATTTGGCATTTCCGAAATTTATCCGTATTACGAAGTGAAAAGAAGAAAATTTGAAAAATCTCTCTCAAAACTTCGTCAAAATCGCCTTGTATGGTGTTGTAGGTAGTGAGAGGAAAATCAGAGGGATTGGGATACTTCCCAACAAGCAAAATGCGGTGCCTTTTACGGAAAGGGTACCCTTTTCCTATGCTTGCTACGAAACTTATCACATTACAAATCAAAGAAAGGACGGAAAGGAATGGAACGGAAACACAAAATCAAGGACGGGCATATCGTAGTAGAAAATCCGCTGTTTCAAGAGTTGCCTACGCATGAGGTAACGATAAAATCCGGCAGGACGCTCTATCGGTTTACGGGGAGTTATGACGGAGAAAGGAGCCTGCCCCACAAGGTTTTACGCCTCATGGAGCAGGAAAAGGACAAAAAAGATGTTGATTAAAAATACAGGAGCCGATACAATAAAGACAAGCAATCCTGTATTGGCAGACTGCCCGCCGACGAAAGGAGCAGAAACTATGTTAAGGCAGTCTGACAAAATTACCGCCCTCTATTGCCGCTTATCGCGCGACGACGAATTACAGGGCGACAGCAACAGCATTGTTAATCAAAAGGCAATTTTAAGTAAATACGCAAAAGAAAATCATTTCTCAAATATTTCGTTTTTCGTGGACGACGGGTATTCTGGAACAAATTTCAACCGTCCGAGTTGGAGCGAACTTTTGGAACGGATTGAAAACGGAGAAGTGGCGACGCTGATTGTCAAAGATATGTCGCGGCTCGGACGTGATTATCTGAAAGTGGGATTTTATACCGAAGTTCTGTTCGTTGAAAAGAGAGTGCGATTTATAGCTATCAACAATGGCATAGACAGCGCAAACCAACAGGACAGCGACTTTACCCCCTTTTTGAACATCATCAACGAGTGGTATGCAAAGGACACAAGCAAGAAAATCCGCGCTGTGATGAAGTCAAAAGGAGAAGCGGGCGAACATCTCTGCACAAATCCGCCATATGGTTACATGAAAGACCCGGATAACAGAAAACATTGGATTGTGGACGGAGAAGCCGCCGAAGTAGTCAAGCGGATATTCGCCCTTTGTTTGGACGGTTACGGACCGTCGCAGATTGCTCGTATTCTGAAAGAGGATAAAGTCATAACGCCGACAATCCATTTTCAGCAGACAGGCAGGGCAACGAGGAACACGCCGCCGGACAAGCCCTATAACTGGACGGGCGATACCATAGCTGATATTTTGGAGCGTCCAGAATATCAAGGGCATACGGTAAACTTCAAAACCTATAAGCAGTCCTACAAGAACAAAAAAACCTGTTACAATCCAGAGGAAAAATGGCTTGTGTTTGAGAACACCCACGAAGCAATCATTGACGCTGACACATGGGCGCGGGTACAGGAATTACGCAAGAACAAACGCCGCCCGACAAGGACAGGCAAGACGAATATGTTTTCCGGCATTGTGCGCTGTGCCGACTGCGGCGAAAAGCTGTATTACTGCACAAGCAAGAACTTTGAAGCGCGGCAAGACCATTTCGTTTGTTCCACTTCAAGGCTCAAAGGAAAAGAAATTTGCTCAACACATTTTATCCGCGCGGTCGTACTGGAACAGGACGTGCTTGCTCACATGAGATTGACGATTGCCTGTGTCGCTAACCATGAAGAACAATTCCGTAAAGCGATGGGCGCAAAGCAGAAAGCCGAAGCGAAAAAGGAATTGGCGGCGAAGCGGCGGCAACTGACGCAAGGAGAACGACGGATAGAAGAACTTGACCGATTATTCAAGCGTATTTACGAGGATAACGCCAACGGGAAACTCTCTGACAGCAGATTTCAAATGCTTTCTGACGATTACGAGCAAGAGCAGAAAGAACTGCGGGAAAAGCTGTTGCGATTGAATGAAGAAATTAACCAGCAGGAAGAACAGGCAGAAAACATTGACAGGTTTATCGGCAAGGTGCGGAAGTATCTCGACTTGGACGAACTAACGCCCGCTATACTCAACGACATGGTAAAGGCGGTATATGTTCACGCGCCGGATAAGTCAAAGGGTTATCGGGAACAGCAGATTGACATTTCCTATGACCTTGTGGGAATACTCCCTGCGTCTTTGCTGAATAGCCTGTAAAACGGAGAAACGGCATAGCCGAAGCTACGCCGTTTCCTGAAAACAATCTTATGCTGTTTTATGAGTGCCGCCCATTTGGCAGTCCTTTTTTTACGCCGTTTTATTTAGCGGCTTCTTTATTTTCTTCTTTTTGCGGCAGAGCAATACCGAAATCACCTAATAAAGGTTTTTCGTTTTTGACTGCAAACAGGAAGCTCATCATTGCTTCGGGCTGTTTGGCAAATTTCATGCTGTATCTTAAAATATCAGCATCGGCGCCTTTTTCTATCACTACTAAACGTTTTTCACTGACAGCGCCAAAGTTTTTATCCATCTGCTCTTTGAAATTTTTAAAAACTTCTTCTGTAAAGTCTTTTTTCATACCGTCAGTCATCATGGAAGTTACGGCAGAATAATTGGAAGCTGCCAAAAACTTGTTGACCATGGCTTCTTCAGCGTCAAGCACTTTACCGTTGCTGGCACTGCAGATAGCACTGAAACCAAGCACTAAGACCATTGTCAGCATTAAAAGAATTTTTTTCATTAATAATTACCTCCGGCTCTCTTTGAATATTAGGGTCAATTTGATTCTTTACTATTATACATCTACCTTGGTATAGCTTCAAGGAAAGTTTTGTGATTCTACAAAAATCTCACAAAGAAAAAACTTTTTTGTAAATTTTTTCTTTGAAAGCTTGACTTGAAGTTAACTTAAAGTATTAAAATATGATAAAATAATATCAGGCTGCTGAAGCAGCCGCCGGCAGTTGAAGCTGCCCTCATTCTTATTTGAACAACAGTATTATTGATACAGCTATGAAGGCTTAAGCTGCTCCTGAAAGGGCGGTTTACTTTGCATAGCTGTTTTTATTTTCAGAAAGGATGCCTGACACGATGAATGTTTATATCAAACACCGTTTTCTGCTTTTGCTGCCGGTGCTGCTGGGCATCACTTTTTTTACGTTTGTGCTGATGCAGCTGCCGGCAGACGATACGGTCGATATGATGTATAAGGCCTCCGGGGCGGTATCGGAAACGGTCAAAGCAGCGGCCCGTGCCGAGCTGGGACTCGACCGTCCGCTGCTGGTACGTTATCTGGACTGGCTGCTGGCTGTCTGCAGCGGCGATATGGGACGTTCGTATATTTCAGGCACGCCTGTAACAGCGCTTTTTGTGGCTAAGCTGCAGCCTACGCTTTATTTGACGGCGCTGGCCCTGCTGCTTACCGCCTGCATTTCTGTGCCGCTGGGTATCGCGGCAGCGCTGAGGCATAACCGCAGCAGCGATCATCTGATTCGCTGCTGCGCGTTTCTGGGCAATTCACTGCCGGGATTTTTTATCGCTTTGCTGCTGCTTTACTGCTTTGCATTAAAACTGAACTTTTTTACCGTCCTCGGCGGCTCAGGGTTCGGCGGTCTGCTGCTGCCGGCGCTGGCGCTGGCAATTCCCATGTCTGCCAAGTATATCCGGCATATCCGCAGTAATATCCTGGAGGAGATCAACAGGGATTATGTTGCCGGCGCTCTTGTACGCGGTATTCCCAAAGCAACTGTTTTTCGCAGGTTCATCCTGCGTTCTCTTGGCAGTACGCTCATTACTTTATTCTCCTTGTCGGTAGGCTCGCTGTTAGGCGGAACTGCAATTATTGAAATGATTTTTATGATCGACGGGATCGGCAAAATGGCAATGGACGCTATTTTGATGCGCGATTACCCGGTCGTGCAGGCTTACGTGGTCTGG
>OJAI01001885.1_pt1 | contig 10134 bp, 8 predicted proteins | sample 1588891 | NCBI WGS metagenome assembly OJAI01 (sample SAMN03283255) | human gut metagenome | biome: human-associated habitat; material: feces | host: Homo sapiens | place: USA | collected 2013 | reverse complement strand
TTTGGCATATTCATGCCAAAACACCTCGCGGGATAGTGGTGTGTGAACAGTAACTATTTATTAACTCATATTCAGGAGGATTTAAAGGTATGCGCAAGGGAAATTTAATCAAAATGGCAGCTCCTGCAATTTTAAGTGCAGCAATGATGGTTTCAGGATTACCGGTTATGGCTGCGGATTTTACATCTGATACTGCGGTGGAGACTGAGGCACAGGCAGATGAGTTTAATGTAGCAGATGACACTGCTAATGCTTTCGCAGGCGATGAGGAAACACCTTTTGTTGACGACCAGACAGCAGCAGAAGATGAGTTCGCTGCAACAGCAGAAACAGGCTACAAATATGTCTATGCAGGTCTGACATGGGCACAGTACTGGGCATCTGAGGGAGTTTACAATGCTGCAAACACAGCTTCCAATGGAACAAAAGACAGCCATGATGAACTTGACAAAGGCGGTTTCGACACAGTAACCAGAGCTACTGTAAACCATGGCCTGCACAGAGGAAGCTACCAGTGTGAAGCAATCATGTATGACAAAAACGGCGGTTCTTATGAGATTTCCTACTGGACCTCAGCTAATGATGCAGTTCTTACAGACGGAACAACTGTAAAGCTGAATCAGCCTGAAAGAGGACAGATTACAAAAGCTGATGGAAGTGTTGTAGAATTCGACCATTATAACGTAGTAGGCCTGAAATATGTACCTGTCGCAGTAAAAGCAGAAGATTATGAAGCCTTCAAATCCCAGTTCAAGGTTGTGGAAGACGGAAGCACAGTTGCCGGAGGATTTGGAGAAAACAATTTGCAGTCCTATAGTGCAGTTGCGGATGTTACCGCTGAAACAAACGGCTTAAAAGAAGCTGTAAAAGGTTCCGATGGAACATTCACATTCAAGGCCAGAACAAACGGTACTGGTTCCGGACTTAAAGATCAGGAACTCCAGACAGCATCCAATGTTACCGCAACAGTAAAAGAAGCAAGTGGAAGTTACGGCGAATTCTTAAGAGTAGATATTACAGGTGACGGATATGGTGCTCTTGGTGCTAAAATGTATGCTGTAAAATGGGATTACTACGGAAATGGTAATAAAGTTTTGGCATCTTATGGAACAAAATTTGCAGCAGATAACTGGATGCACAAGGCAATGGGAATCCAGCTTGGTCTGACAGATTCCTACCGCTGCCAGCTTCCAAAAGGAACAGATGGAACCGGCAAATGGAAAATCACCGTATATGCAATGGGATATGCAGATACTGTATTTGAAATTAATGCAACAGATGCAAACATCGTAAAACCGGAAGCAGGAGAAGCAGATACAACAGCATTAAAAGCAGCAGTAGAAAAAGCAGAAGCCTTAAAAGAAGCAGATTACACAGCAGATTCCTGGAAGGCAATGCAGTTAGAGCTTCAGGAAGCAAAGGATCTTCTTGCAAAAGAAAAGCCAACTCAGGCAGAGGTTGATGAAGCTACCACTCATCTGAACGCAGCAGTAGAGGCTCTTGTTAAAGCAGATACGAAGGTAACAGTAACTCTCAACAAGAAAACAGCCACTGTTTACAAAGGAAAAACAACTACACTAAAGGCAACTGTAACAGGAACAGCTGCAGCAAAAGTTACATTTACTTCCAGTAACCCGAAAGTTGCAGCCGTAAACAAAACAACCGGTAAGGTTACTGCAAAGGCAAAAGGTACCGCAGTCATCACAGCTAAATGCGGAGATGTAAAGGTAACCTGCAAAGTAACAGTTAAAAATCCAACTCTTACACTGAACAAAACATCTGCATCTGTAAAAGTCGGCAAAACAACTAAGATCACAGCAAAAGCAGCTCCGTCAGGAAAAGTTACATACAAATCCGGCAACAAGAAAATTGCTACAGTATCATCCAATGGTACAATTAAGGGTATTAAAAAGGGTACTGCCAAAATCACAGTAACATGCAATGGTGTAACCAAAACAGTTAAAGTAACTGTAAAATAATCTGACCGGACTGAAGTCAGGCGGATATTTGCAATCGGATTCGCAGACAAGAGGAAAGAAATCCTGTATCCCACCAGAAAGGGCAGGATTTCTTTTCAACTGTAAACCTTTATACAGTTATTACAGTAATCACCAGAATATGATTTCCTGAAACTATTGAAGAAGGAGGAATTTATGGACAAAAATAATGAGCAGAAAAATAATAAGACTCCGGAAATGAAACCCAAACAGGACAGTTTCCGTCTATGGTTAAAGCTTATTCCTGCGGCAGCAGTTTTTGCAGCAGTCTGTGTAACCTGTTATCAGGCAGATAAAAGTCCTGTGGAGACTACATCGGTTTCCGATAATAATATTATGTCTACTGATGAGATTAAAGAATTGATTTCACAAGGAACTGCAGGTAAGGATTTTGATTCAGAAGACTCTTCTGAAACCAATGGAACCTCAATTTCAAAAACATCAAAAAAGACAAAAAAAACAAGTAAGATTAAAACAGGAACAAAGAAAAATTCATCTACAGGTTCCTCTGCAAATGGAGGTACAGCAGGGGGTGGTGCAGGAAGCACAGTCACACCAACTACAGAAGTTCCTGCCGGTGGATATGCAGATGGTACCTATACAGGCTCCGGAACCGGTTTCGGAGGAACGATCACTGTTCAGGTAACTGTCACTGACCATAAAATTGCAGCTATCAATATTGTAGATGCATCAAATGAAACAGCCTCCTATTTTGCAAATGCACAGGGTGTGATCAGCAAAATTCTTGCAAGCCAGTCTCCGAACGTAGATGCAGTCAGTGGTGCCACTTATTCTTCAAACGGAATTATTACTGCGGTTCAGAATGCATTGTCACAGGCAATTCCATCAGGAAATCAGGCAGTTGTTACGCCAACTCCCACTCCATCACCGAAACCGACAAAGAAACCTTCTCCAATACCGAAGCCGGGAGACGAACAGATTTACAAAGACGGAACCTATACAGGAACCGGTAAAGGATACAGTGGGACAATTACGTTGACAGCTAAGATTAAAAAAGGTGTGATCAAGTCTCTGGAAGCAGAGCATACAGATACGCCTATGTTCTTTAAGAAAGCATGGGACATCCTGGAAAATGAGATTATTCAGAATCAGTCTGTCGATGGCATTGATACTGTCAGTGGTGCAACCTACTCTTCAAAGGGTATCATAAACGCAATGAAAGATATTCTGAAACAGGCAGAAAAAGACACCACAAAAGTGACACCAACTCCAACACCAGAAGTAACAGTTACGCCAATTCCTGAGGCAACCCCAACCCCGACACCGGAAGAAACTCCGACTCCGGAAGTTACTCCAACACCAGAGGAAACACCAGCTCCCACACCAACACCGGAAGAGACTCCGGAGCCTACGCCGGAACCTACAGGACCATATATTGACGGAACTTATACAGGCTCAAGCTACGGATACAGTGGAAGAGTAAATGTAACCGTAACGATTCAGGGCGGTCAGATTGCATCTATTGAACAGAGTAACAGTGATTCACCTGAGTACTTTGATTATGCATGGGAAACTATTTATCCTCAGATTATGGGAAATCAGTCAGCAGACGGAATTGATGCTGCAAGCGGTGCCACTTATTCCTCAGAGGGAATCCTTGGAGCAATTCAGAAAGCTCTTGCCCAGGCATTGGCATAAAACTACTGAAATTAAAGCAAAAAAGTAGCATAAAATTTTAATTACAATTAAAACTTACACTTATTGTAAAAGAAAAAAACATATGCTATAATTTCTGTTAGTGAGTTCTAATTTATAATGACAGATCATGCTTTTAACAGTATTGTAATAACAGAAATGGAGGATAACAACATGATTAAAACAACTGTAAAAGTAGACGGCATGATGTGCGGTATGTGTGAATCTCACGTAAATGATGCAGTGAGAAAAGCTTTCCAGGTAGATAAAGTTACATCTTCCCACAGCAAAGGAGAAACCGTGATCATCTCAGACGGACCGGTAGACGAAGCAAAATTAAAAACAGCGATCAGTGCTACAGGATATGAAGTAAAAGGCATTACATCAGAGCCATATGAAAAGAAAAAAGGACTGTTTTCTTTTCTTCATAAATAAAAATACGTTTTAATTTTCCATGAGAAACCAGGCAGGAATTGTTCAGTGATTGAACAGTTCTTTCCTGGCTTTTTACTTTATCAGACACCTTGTTGCATCCAGAGATGTGTCTCTGGTAGATGAAATCAATAGTCATGGATTTGAATGATTTATAGAAAAATGGAATCTTTTTTGCATATTGAGAGCATTTCAGAAATATATCTGATAAATGTATTTGTCAAGCGGATAAAATCTACCGCTTCGCTACGTGGCTCTATACCAAATAACTACTCCGCAGTTTATCAGAAGGAGCTTGCAGTCCTCGGATGACGCGCTATGGAAGAAGTGTTCAAAAAATGTAACACAAGTCCATAATCTATTGTGCAATTTCTCGATAAATCTCGAATAATGACGGTAAGAAGTCCGATAAATTCATAAAAATCAGTTGCTTAATTTGTGCAAAATATGGTAGACTAACTGTAGTTAAGAAATGACAGAAATTTACAATTATTAATGATCTGGAGACGAAAGAATGAAAAAGAAAATAGAACTTGTCTGTTGGATTTTATTTACCGTTTTTTCTGGTATTGGTTTCTTTATTAACTTTATGAGCAAACCTCCGGTAAACGATACACATACATTTACTTTATACATGATTGGTGCTGCTGTAGTATCCTTACTATACCCGGCATCTATGTTTGTTCTTGGATTGAGAAACCGCTACCTGTATGATAAGTTAAATGAACTTGCTAAAGAAAAGGGTGAAACTGAAGCTGCCAAATCTGCACACACTTTCAGGTCATCCGCATCAGGATATATAGTTCCTGATATGAACATCCTTGTCAGTGCTCTGACCTCTGATCAGAAACTTACAGAGGAAGAGAAAGAATATTTATTAGAATATATTAAGAAGAAATGATGTGATGTTTAAATGGAACTGTTAGTTTGTATGTCCATTGCAGGAAGTATTCCTGTTGTGATCTGTTTACTTTTGTATATAATCCAGCGTGGAAACTATAATTACATTCTCGGAAGAAGATTACTACTGACAGGTGTGTTCTTTTATCTGGTACCTGTGCAGTTGGTTAAATATTTGCTTCCAAAAGATGCACTTCCAGAAACAATGTTAATTGGTAGAAAAGCTGATTCCTATATGTCAGGTTCTCTGGCTTTCTGGAGTGAAAAGCAGGGTGAGTACATATGGATACCTCAATGGTTTAATCTATTTGCCAGAATCTGGTTAACAGGAATTATTATCTTTGCAATCTATGAGATTGTTAAATACTGGAGAGGTGCACATTCTATACGGAACTATATCTTTGAAAAGATTGAAAATCCAGAAGATAATCTCACCTATTATCTGATTCCAGATGAGATCTGTGGTCCATGTACCATTGGATTTTTCCGTCAGAAGATTGTGTTTCCAGAGAGTTTTCCTCTGCATCCTGATTTTATTATGGTATATAAGCATGAACATACACATTTGAAAAATCATGACAATTTAGTAAAACTTTTATGCCTTTTCGTTCTGTGCCTGCACTGGATGAATCCTGTGGCATATCTTTTACTTTTCCTTTACATAGATACAGCAGAAATAGTCAGTGACAGTGTAGCCGTCGATGGCTGTACAAAAGAAAAACGTCAAGACTATGCAAGTTTGCTGGTATTAGAAGCCGCAACTTCTGATATTCGCCCAGCCGTGTGGAAAAATAACCTTTCCGGACATAAAAACAATAAAGAAGGAAAGGATTTTAAAACATTAAAAAGGAGGATCAACTACATGATGAAGGAAAAGAGAAAAGGGATGTTGCAGAGAGGAATTATGGTGGCAGTGTCGGCGTTGACAGTTATGGCGAGTGTTGGGACGGTAATGGCGTATGAACCGATATCCTCATCTGATGAAAGTTTTGAGAAAGTTATTTTTGATGATTCAATAGATGATTTTGGTTATGATAATATAGACGATGTTATAGTAGTGTCTATTGATTTTTCGCAAGGTAATGATGTCTATATTGATTCAGATGGAAATCAGGTAGTATATCAAGAATCATCAGATACTTACGCACTATGTACACATAGCATGATTCCGTCATCTTTCTATACACATGGAAAAAATTCGTCTGGAGGATGTACTGTTAAAATATATAAATGTCAGAGATGTGAAAAATGTGGATATCGTGCAAATGCTCAGTACGACCATACTATTACGTATGCAAAATGCCCTCATTAATTAAATAATTATTTATGAAATATAAAAATCTTCAGATGTTTAAGAATTATTTTAAATATCTGAAGATTTTTTCGGTTAATTTGTTATCTACAAGCAAAATATTAAACATAACTATAATCTTGACTTTTTCTGAAATACTTTCTCAATATCCCTCCAATTTCCCTCTTGCATTTTTACGAAAGTTAGAATATACTAACCAATAGAGTTAGATATAGCAAACTCTCGCGTGAATAAAATCATTTGAACTCCATCCGAAGATCTGCTGAAATCTTCGGAACATTGGATCAGATCTGTACTTGCTGAAATCGCGTTTCTGCTGAAAAACCGTACCTCAGATATGATCCACTTGGTACATCAAAGCTACGGTGTACCAGGAGTCCAAATGCAAAACCAGAAAGGGGATTTATCATGTACTTAGAAATTGAGAAAGTAATTGGAAGAGAAATTCTGGATTCCAGAGGAAACCCGACAGTAGAAGCAGAAGTATATCTGATGGATGGCACTGTTGCAAGAGGAACTGCTCCAAGCGGTGCATCTACAGGAGAATTCGAAGCTCTGGAATTAAGAGATGGAGATAAAGCTCGTTACCTTGGAAAAGGTGTGCAGAAAGCAGTAGAGAACATCAACACAACAATCAACGAAGCAATTGAAGGTCTCGATGCAAGTGACATCTATGCAGTAGACGCAGCAATGATCGTAGCAGACGGAACAAAAGACAAATCTAAACTTGGAGCAAATGCAATCCTTGCAGTATCTATCGCATGCTGCAGAGCAGCGGCAGCTTCTCTTGAAATTCCGTTGTATCGTTTCCTTGGCGGAGTATCCGGAAATCGTCTCCCTGTACCAATGATGAACATCGTAAACGGCGGATGCCATGCATTATCATCCGGGCTGGATGTACAGGAATTCATGATTATGCCAGTTGGGGCACCTTCCTTCAAAGAATGCTTAAGATGGTGTGCGGAAGTGTTCCACGCACTTGCTGCCATTCTGAAAGAGCGCGGACTTGCCACATCTGTGGGTGATGAGGGTGGTTTCGCACCTGCACTGAAATCTGATGAAGAAGCAATCGAAACAATTCTTGAAGCAGTTAAGAAAGCCGGATATGAACCAGGCAAAGACTTCAGGATTGCCATGGATGCTGCTTCCTCCGAGTGGAAGAGTGAAAAAGGCAAAGGATATTACAAACTTCCAAAAGCCGGCACAGAGTATACATCCGAAGAGCTCATTGAGCACTGGGCTAAATTGTGCGAGAAATATCCGATCATCTCCATCGAAGACGGTCTGGATGAAGAAGACTGGGAAGGATGGCAGAAACTTACAGCCAGACTTGGCGACAAAGTACAGCTTGTCGGTGATGACCTGTTTGTTACAAATACAGAGAGACTTGCAAAAGGTATCAGCCTTGGCGCAGGTAATGCGATCCTGATCAAATTAAACCAGATCGGTTCCGTATCTGAAACACTGGAAGCAATTAAAATGGCTCACAAAGCAGGCTACACCGCAATTTCTTCTCATCGTTCCGGCGAGACAGCAGATACAACAATCGCAGACCTTGCAGTAGCACTGAACACCTGCCAGATTAAGACCGGAGCTCCAAGCAGATCCGAACGTGTTGCAAAATACAACCAGCTTCTCCGTATCGAAGAAGAACTCGGCGCAAGCGCAGTATATCCGGGAATGAAAGCTTTCAATGTGAAACAGGACTAAACAGAACTATGGCAATCCGCGTAAATAATACATACCATAAATAAAATAAACCTGTAAAATGCAAAATGCATTTCTCATCTGAATCGTTTAGTGAGAAATGCATTTTTGTATATGAGACTTTATTATATTCACTCATCCGTATCAATACTGCCTGTTTCTTCCGGTCTCTTCAGATATCCCCTTACAGCAGGCTCAATCGTTTGTTCCATAAGCCGGTGCAGCAGTTCTGTCGTAATATTATGATCTCCCAGAAGCGAATTATACAGGAAGTTTCCTGACAGTTCTTCAGTAATAGAACTCAGTCCTGCCAGAATCATTTTTTTGCCGGGTGTTTCGTTCCATCTGATTTCAATTCCATTATCTTCATGAAAGAAAATGTGCGCCTTTCGTTTCACACATTCTTCGATAAAAGTAACCTCCAGTTTTAACACAGGGATATCGTTTTCATCTCTTGCAAATTCTCCCAGTGTAGCTACAAGGTAATGTTCTCCATGAAGATCAACACATCCATCCGCAGCCTTTCCAAATCCAACAGGAAGTTTATGGATCACCTCACCTTCGGTAAAAGAAACGCAAAAGTTTCCCGCATCATAAGTAAAAGAAATTTCAGAAATACCATCTGTCATATTATTGTGGAATACCTGCACAAACAACGGCGCAATTCCAATATTCTGCTGTTCCATAACATAAGTTCTGCCGCTTACAGCCCGCATAAAACTGTGATGATCAGATGGGCGATCAACGGCTGCTGAAATACGGTAGCTGTATTTTTTATCTGAATGCTTCCTTCTGGAAACTACATTTCTTTTCCATCCCCCGCGCAGAGAAGTACTTCTGTTATTATTTTCTCCATTTTCCAGTTCTCCGCACAACCGTTTCAGAAGACTATAGGAGAGTGGATTCTCAGGTAGAACATCGGCGGGATGATAATTAACAGGGAAATATTTCCGAATGATATTCAGCATGATACAGTCCTGAAACATTTCTTTATTCCCAGCATTTGTGACAAGAACCATATCCATATCCGGATAAATAATAACATTCTGTCCCAACATTCCATTATATTCAAAGCTTCCCGGGCGCTGTTCCATCCATAGCTGATATCCATATCCATAGGTGTCATTCTGAGTTTTCAGATGTCGTGCCGTAGATATTTCTATCCAATATTCAGACACCAGCTGCTGACCATTCCATTTTCCCCTCTGAAGATACAGCTGGCCAAGTTTTGCCATGTCTTCTGCACAGAGAAACAGTCCCCAGCCGCCTTTTGTGATTCCTTTCGGACAGGTTTCCCAGTAATATTTCGTGATACCAAGAGGACCAAACAGTCTCGGAGTCAGATATTCGGTCAGGGTTTCTCCTGTACGTTTCGTCACGATTGCAGAAAGAACATAAGTATTCAGACTGTTATATTGAAACTCTGTTCCGGGTTTTCCATTGACAGATGCATTCAGAAAACTTCCAAGCCAGTCATTTCCGGACACGATACCTGATTCATTAAAAGTTACGCCGCTTGTCATGGTCAGCAGATTCTCTACTGTGATCACAGGGCGGAAAATCTTTGAAAAGGCATTTATATGATCCGGAAAAATGTCATAAATATTTTCATCGAGTTTTAATTTTTCCTCTTCAATCAACATGCCGATTGCCATACCTGTGATGCTCTTGCACATGGAATGTGTAATATGCCACATTCCTTTAGGGTATGGTGCAAAATTACATTCACAGATTACCTTGCCATGACGCAGTGCCATAAAATGATGCATTTCCGTATCTTTGGAAGCATCCAGTTCCCGAAGAAGGGCAGCAAACAGATCAGAGGAGATTCCCTGACTCTCCGGTGTGGCACGTACAAATGCCTGCTCATAAACTGCATCAAACGGAAAATTCGGTTTCTGTGGGAAATAATCTACCCGTGTATCGCCTGTCTTTCCAAGGATCATATTTAAAACCAGTTCTGCAACCGCAATCTGTTCTTTTGCCATAGAGAATACCTCCTTTTTCGGATTTATTTTGATTATACAGACCTCATACAACAAATGCAAATTATATTTTTACGAGAAAGGATATTACGTTACTGTTCACACACCACTATCCCGCGAGGTGTTTTGGCATGAATATGCCAAA
>OJAI01001856.1_pt1 | contig 10246 bp, 9 predicted proteins | sample 1588891 | NCBI WGS metagenome assembly OJAI01 (sample SAMN03283255) | human gut metagenome | biome: human-associated habitat; material: feces | host: Homo sapiens | place: USA | collected 2013 | reverse complement strand
GCAGATTCGCAGCGGTCACACTGAGTGTAGCCACAAGGCACACGACCATGACACAGAACGCCAGCACACGGGAAGAGACAGCCTGCTTGCAGGCGGTCAGAGCTTTCTTTACTTTTACGGAAGCGATACGAGACAACTCCTCTCTTTTCAAAGTTGGGTGCGGCCGCAGACACGGTGTTCCATGCCCCGGCCGCCCGGACTGCGGGGCGGGCAGAAGCACTCTGGCCCCACAATCAAATACGATGCCCTCTTTATGATAAGACCGAGCATCGTATGCAATTTGGACTCCGCTGCGGAAGGTGTCATTTCCCTCCCGGCCCGAGCCGCATCTGCCCGCGCCGCACCATGTGTGAGATGGTTTTCACTTCATCCAGATAAATTTTAGACGCTGCAACGTTTGTTGGCTCCGTTGAGCGGGTCTTATTTTACCAGCCCAAAGGCCGTTTGTCAAATCAGGGGTCCGCTTTTCGTTAGTTTTTTGACGATATTTTTTGTGCAATTTATACATTGTTTTCTCCAAATTATTGTTTTTTCGGTTATTTCCTTCCGATTTTCCTTTTGTTTTGTGGGATGTTTTGTTCACGAATTTTTAACATTTATTTTGGATTTTTCGCACCGGAAACTGCACTTTTGGGCCGTTCCGGCTGCACGGCAAGCGGCCCTGAATCGCTGGTTTTGCACAGCGGCTTTCCCTTCCGCCGCCCCGCCTTTGCCCCACCGGGATCTGTGCGAATTTCCCCCGAAAAATGCCTTCCGGCAAAATGCCGAAGCACAGAAACTTGTGGAAATAAAGTACACTCTCGCCGCCGCTGTCCGGCCGCGGTACAATCAAACAAAAAACAGAAAGGAAGGTTTTCAAGTGAAGATCCAGATCATTCAAAAGCAGTGCGGCGGCACCGAGTTCCTTGCCCAGCCGCACCGGCTGCATCTCGGTGCGCAGAACGCCGCCGGGGTGGACGAACTGCTGTTCCAGCTGCCGGATGCATGGGCCGGGTGCTCCCTTGCGCTGTATCTGCGCCGCAGCGACGGCACCCTGCTGGCGCCGGTGGCGCTGGACACCCAGCACCGCGTCACGGTGGACCGCCGCCTGACCGGCAGCACCGGCGGGCAGTGGATGCTGGCCGCCATGGGTGAAAACGGCTACACCGCCTACACCCGGCCCGGCAGCTATGACTGCTACGCCATTCTGCCCATCGATGATGACGCAGAGGAGCTGCCGCCCTCGCTGTACGAGCAGTTCGTGGCCCGCGTGCTGGAAAGCTCCAGCAGCGCCTCTACGGCGGCACAGCGTGCCGCAGCCAGTGCAGCTTCCACCGCGGCCAACGCAGCGCAGGCCCAGACCGCCGCACAGCGCACCAGCACCGACAGCGCCAACGCATCCCAGTGCGCTGCCCGTGCAGAGGCCGCTGCCGCCCGCGCCGAAGAGCTTGTGCCCACGGACGGGCAGGTGGTCAGCGTCAACGGCAAAAGCGGCATCGTAAAGCTCACCGCGCAGGAGGTGGGCGCACTGCCCTGCCCTGCGCAGCCGGTGTCCGGCCAGCTGCTGCGGGTGCTGAGCGTAGACCCCAACACCGGAGCGGTGCTCACCGACACCGCCGCCATGCCGGACCTGTCCCCCTATCTGCGCAGCAGCACCGTACCCACCGCATCGGTCCCCGGAGCGGTGCGGGTGGACCCGGCCTGCGGCATCAACGTGCGCAGTGACGGCACCCTGACCACGGCCCCCGCTGACCGCAGCCAGCTGGACAGCATGGACAGCACCGTTCTGCCGCTGACCCCCGCCCTGCTGCCCTACGGCGTGAAAAAGGCCCTGACCGCTGCCGCCTCTGCCGGGGAATGGACGGTGGACGAGAAGTCCGCTGCCCTGCGCACCCTCGGTGCCGATCTATCTTCCTATTATACAAAGGAAGATATCGACACGCTGCTCTCGGCCCCCAGCTCCGGCGCGTATCCCGTGGGCAGCATCTACCAGAGCACCGACCCCACCAGCCCCGCCGCACTGTTCGGCGGCAGCTGGGAAGAGATCGCGTCCGAGCGGGTGCTGATGGGTGTATCCAGCACCCACGCGGCCGGCACCACAGTGAAAGCCGGTCTGCCCAACATCACGGGCACGTTATCTGATGTAATGGGCAGCTTTTATGCTTATCCATCTGGCAGCGGTGCGTTTTCTGTCAAAGGCATAGGCAGGTCACTCGAGAACGGGTCTAGCGGAAATTATGGCAATATATCTTTTGACGCGTCCAAGTCCAACGCCATTTATGGCCGCAGCAGCACCGTGCAGCCCGCCGCCTACTATGTGCACATCTGGCACCGCGTGGCCTGAGAAAGGAGGTTTTGAACCATGAAGATCATTGACGAGACCGGCGCGGTCGTGGAAAACCCGGACCTGACGCTTGGGTATCTGACCGATGACACCCAGCCGCTGGAGCACCCGGCGCAGGAGGCCGTGGCCGAGGTGGCCCACTACGAGACGGTGGCCGAATACCCCAGCGGCGGTAGGGACGTGCAGCGGGTGGTGGATGTGCCGGGCGTACCGGCAAGGCCCGCGTGGACCGAGCAGCTGCCCATTAAAAGGTATATCCGCTACACCGCCGAAGAGCTGGCTGCGCAGGAAGAAGCGCGCAAGAAGCAGCAGGAGCGGGAAAAGCTTCCGGAGACGGTGGCCGACCTGATGCAGCAGCTGACCGACCTGCAGCTTGCCCTGTGTGAACTGTACGAAAGGAGTGATGCCTGATGGCAAAGATCTATTTGGCCCTGATCCGCAAGGGGCTCAAAACGCCGGACGATGTCCCCGCCCGGCTGCGGGACGCGGTGGCAGCCCTGCTGCAGGAGGACGCCCATGCTTAACGCCTATTCCCGCCGGAAGGACGGCAATGCCCTGCTGAGCCGCAGCTTCCGGGTGCGGGAATTTGCCTGCAGGGACGGCTCCGACCCGCTTTTCGTGGACAGTGCGCTGGTACAGCTGCTGCAGAGCATCCGGGATCACTTCGGTGCGCCGGTGGTCATTACCAGCGGCTACCGCACCGCCGCCCACAACAAGGCCGTGGGCGGTGCCCTTTACAGCCAGCACTGCTACGGCAGGGCCGCCGACATCCGGGTGGCCGGTGTTCCGGTGGAGCAGCTTGCCGCCTACGCGGAGACTCTGCTGCCCGGCACCGGCGGCATTGGCCGCTACCCGGCAAAGGCGGGCCGGGCAGCGGGCTGGGTGCATGTGGACGTGCGCCCCGTCAAGAGCCGATGGACAGGCTGAGGGGGTGAGCCCAGTGGAAAGCATCCTGTCCGCCGTGATCGCCGGTGCCGTGACCCTGATCGGTGTGCTGATCGCCAACAGCCGCAGTCAGGCCGTGACCGACACCAAGCTGGAAGAACTGACCCGCGAGGTGCGCGAGCACAACAATTTCGCCCGCCGCGTGCCCATTCTGGAAGAGCAGATGAAGGTGGCCAACCACCGCATCGCCGACCTTGAGAACCATGAACGAATGAAAGAGAGGAACTGATTTATGGAACTGAGCAACAAGATCTCCGCCGCTACCCTGGCCCGCACCGCTGTGCTCCTGCTGGCCCTGACCAATCAGGTGCTGAGCGCAATGGGCAAGCCCGTGCTGCCCATCGAGAGCGCCACCGTGGAGCAGCTGGTCACCGCTGGCATCACCACCGTGGCCGCGCTCATCAGCTGGTGGAAGAACAACAGCTTCACCGCTGCCGCCGTGGCCGCCGACAGCTACCTGGCCCAGCTGAAGCAGAAGCAGTGATCGCCGACTGCCCTATATAAGGTAAGAGGGCAAGGCCCCCGGAGACGCAGGTTTCCGGGGGCCTTTTTCGTCTGCAGCAGAGCGGCAGGAGAAATTCCAGCCGGTTCTTTGCCAGAAATTCCGTCCCTCAAAAAGTGGTTTTCCGCAACAATCCGCACACTCTGCACCAGTACCGTAACTGCATCATTTCACGTCCGCAACAGTTTCTCTTTTTTCTGCAACAAATTCTTGTGATTTGTGCAAAATATCCAATTCAGACTTTGGAACATTTTCACAAATCATGCGTTTCTACACATTTTTTCTTGACAACCTGCACCAGAAAATGGTATAAAGGAAGCAGGATAGTAAGCCTCGAAACATGTCCATTATATGGGACAGTTGTAATGCGTAAAAGACTTGACACCATTTGAAAGGAGCCATCAATCATGACGAATAAAAAGCTGAAACTCGCAGCCATGTCCGTAGCCCTGACCGCCTGTGTCGCTGCACAGCCCATGGCTGCCCATGCTGTGGAAGGCCCCGACTCTGTCGAGGATAACGCTGCCCCGCAGGCCGAACCCGCCCCTGTGGAAGGTAAGACCGCAGAAGGCGAGGTCGAGGGCGAAGAGGGCAAGCAGGAGGAGTTTACCCCCCCCGGTGAACGAAGAGGCCAAGAGCGAAGAGCAGGCCCCTGCGTTCGGCCCCGGCACCAAGACCGATGACATCACCATTGACTATAAACCTGCTGAGAAGCCGGAACAGCCCGGCAAATCCGGTGAGGACGGTGAAGCCGACGGCTCTGAGGGCTCCGGCGAGACGGACGAGACTGAGAACCCCGACGGCACCTATGTGAAGGGTGACGTGATCGACAACAGCAAGAAGGACGAAGCCACCGGCAAGGACGGCAAGATCGGCACCGCCACCAAGGAAGAGACCCCCGACAGCTCTTCCAGCACCACCGTCGTGGACCCCGACGCCGAGGTGAAGAAGGGCGACCCCGTGGTGGGCAAGGACGAGGACGGCAACACCACCATCACCACCCCCACCGAGACCACCGGCACCGAGACTACGACCACCACCGGCACCGGCAAGGCCGATTCCTCCACCACCATCACCGACACCAAGAAGGGCGAAGAGATCAACCTCGACGACGAGCTTGGCAAGGACGTGCGTCCGGACTGGAAAACCGATAAGGATGCCAAGCTGGGCGGTTACACCGTGGACAAGGTCGAGCCCGCCGAGGACGGCAACTCCAAGGAGCTGACCCTGAAAAAGACCAGCGAGCCCGAAACAAAGGAAATGTCCGCTGAGGACGTTGCCAAGCTGCTGGATGTCCCCGAGGGCGGCGTGGAGAAGAAGGAAGAGCTGGACGAAGAGGGCAACCCCAAGACCACCTACACCCTGAAAAAGGAAGAGATCTCCACCGACGAGAACGGCAACACCGTCACCCGCGTTACCTACTACGAGATCACCGGCAATTCGGTCAAGACCACCACTGAGACCACTCTGAAGCTCAAGGTGGAAAAGGGCACCGAAAAGGGCGGCGAGGACCTGGACACCCCGATCCAGCAGCCGGACATCAAGGACGAGGAGACCGAAAAAGTCCTTCTCCCCTCCGGGAAGCTGGAAAGCATCCTCGAGGACCCCACCAACAAAAAAGACGACAACACCTATACCTATACCGAGACCATCTACAATGCGGACGGTACCATCACCATCCGGGAGTACACCATCACCAAGACCGATGAGGCCCGGGACCTTACCCATGAGGAACTGGCTAAGCGTTTGGGCGAAGGCTTCACCGGCGATGCCAACGGCGTTTACTACAAGGGCGAAAAACTGTCCTTTGAGCAGATGGAAGCCAAGCGTCACGCCCTGCGCTATCAGGTCCAGATCAAGGAGACCCACAAGACCTTCGACCAGGTGAGCGGAAAGGACGAAGCCGAAACCACCGCCAAGACCGACGCCATCAAGGACGCCCTGCGGAATGCTGCCCAGAAAGAAGGCATTACGCTCACCGATGCCGAGCTGGCAAACGTTGCTCTTAACGGCGGTACTCTGACCGTTACCCGGGAAAAAGACGGCCAGACCACCACCTATGCCTTCCAGTATAAGGGAGCCGAGATCACTAGCAGCCAGACCGTTTCGAAGCCCTCCGATACCACCGTGGACGGCAAGGACGCCGAGGACGTAAAGGAGACCACCGTGGCCGGCACCGCCTACGTCACCAAGGGCACCATCTCCTGGTCCAAGCAGGACGAGAAGGGCAACTATACGGCCTCCGGGACCATCCAGCCCGGTGAACACGCTGCCAAGAGGCCCGATATCCCCGAAGGCGCAGTGGAATCCACCAATGCCAATGGTGACAAGGTCTACACCGTGACCACCAAGAACCCCGACGGCAGCACCACCGAGACCATCTACACCTTCAAGAACGAAGCTGTCACCCTCACCGATGCAGAAAAGGAAGCCGCCGCTTGGAAGGCTCTTGCCGAGGCAGAGCACAAATCGGTCGAGGAGTTGCAGAAAGAGGGCTACAAGATCAACAGCTCCACCTTCAACGAGATTACCAAAACCACCTGGACCGTGGAGACCAAGACCTCCAAGACCGAGACGACGAAGGAAACCCTTAACCAAACTCTAGTAGACGACACCTGGACCCTGGAGGGCACTACCCTCAAGACCAAGGACGGCCAAATCTACAAGAACCTAAAGCAGAACGCCGACGGCACCTACACCGCCACCAAGGAGGAGAACGGCAAGACCGTCACCTACACCTTTACCCTTGGGGAAGATAAGTCTCTGGACGACGATACCATCAAGGCTATGCTGGCTAAGGAATTCCCGGAATCTAATGGCCAGATCACTTTGGATACCACGACCAATACCGCCACCTACAAGAAGGCGGATGGCAGCACCGTTACCATCGACTACAGCAACCTGAGCAAAAAGACCCTGAAGATCGACAAATCGGTCAGTGACGCCGTCTCTGTGACAGAGACCATAAAGACCGACGCCGACCTAAAGGAAGCACAGGAAAAGCTGTACCAAGAGCTGAAGAAGAAGGTAGAATCCATTCAGCTGAAGGACGGCGAGGAGCTTTGGATCGGCGACCTGAAGATCACGGACATCGGGACCCAGAAAGAGGAGATCATCAAGCACTTTACCACGGCTGTGTCCCACGAAAATATGTCTAAGGAGGCCCTCATCAAAGCCCTGAACGCCCAGGCTGATGAGGCAAAAACGACAAAAGTGACCGTGAACCAGGGCACCAAGTATGAGGAGACACTGAACAACTACTACTCTGGCGAGTCTCTCACGCACAACCCCAAGGAGCCTCCCACGTACTGGAATGGAAAGCCAAAAGACTTGGAGCAGAGAGACGACATCACCCACCTGGACCTGGCCTCCGGTGCCAAGATGGACAAACTGCCGGATAAGAACGGCAACGTGACCCAGACCGACTGCGTGCTTCTTGCCAAGAACCAGAAGCTGGAATGGAACTACGACGCTGATAAACTGGTAAAGGGCGATGGCAACACGACCGTGGGCCTGAAGAAGCACATCTCCAAGGACACTGAGGACGGCAAGGGCTATCACTACGAGTATGACCGCCTCGATGGCAAAAACAATAACCCCGAGAAGAGTGCCTTCTACAAGCTCACCGGCACCGTGGCCTATGATGCGCTCAAGAATGACGATGGCACCATTACCGAGTTTTCCGGTTGGTTTGCCGAGGAAGAAGCCGTTAACGCCTACTTAAAGGCTGTTGGACGCACTAACGAAAGCTACCAGACCCTCAACAAGAAGCAAAGGGAGGAGATCCTCGGCACCTATGTGGTGCCCATCACCTCCCCCGGCACCTTTGTGGATTACACCAGCTACCAGGTCTACACCAAGACTGCCGAGATGACCTCCTACGGCTACATGACCCGAGACGCCAACACCTGCGTCAACAGCACCTACAAGCGTCAGAATGGCACCTGGGGCTATGTGGGCGGCTACGATCTGATGATCAGCGACCTGGTGCAGGTCAGCGAGGGCAAGGTGGTTGGCCAGACCCAGTCCAGCATCAAGACCCTTTGGGCTCCTTTGGCCGTCCGCTCCACCCAGAGCCTGGAGAACAAGAGCCTGCAGCTGGACGCCAAGCACACCAGCACCCCTGTGACCACGACCCAGAATCTGGGCAGCGGCTACGAGGAGGAAGGCAGCTTTACCTACAACGTTTCCTACCAGCACACCGACAACTACACCTCCTCCGAAAGCCAGGGCGTCCAGGGTACCGGCACCGGCAAGTACAAGACCTTTACCCAGCTGGTAAAGAAGATGTTCTCCGGCAAGGGCGAGACCAGCTACGATGAGGGCAAAGTTTCCTACACCCACCGCACCACGGAAAAGGTGGACACCACGCCAGTGTCCAAGGAGACCGTGACCACCACCGACGCCCATGTGGGCTACAACTATACCTCCATCGAGACCCGCACGGTCACCGTGAACGGCGAAGAGACGGTCATCGTCCCGCCCGTCACCCCGCCGGAAACGCCCGTGGAGGACGAGACCCCGGACGAAGTGGTCATGACCCCGGAGACCCCCGAGCTGCCGCCCGTGCAGGATGCCACCCCGGACGCTCCGGTCCTGCCCGCTGTGCAGGATGCACTGCCGCAGACCGGCGTGAACTGGATGGCCGCTCTGGGCATGGCATTCAGCGGCATGCTGCTGACCATCGCAGGCGCATTCGCCAGCCTCAAGTACAAGGAAAAGCACTGATGCTTTTCCCTTCCAACGTGATCCACGTCAAGTCGTAAACGCATAGAAAGGGCCTCCCCATTCCGGGGAGGCCCTTTCGTGTTGTGTTCGGCTTATGCTTCCGCTTTGGCAGCGCGGTACCACTGTACCAGCTTTTCGGCGTCCTGCCAGCCCTTGCGGTACATGGCTTCCAAGCTCTGTTTGTCCTTGGTCAGGGTGGACATGCCCTCGGTGCTGTCGGGCGCCTTGACGGCTGCGTCGTTGATCTTGCCCTCGTCCTTCACCACGAAGCGAAGGCGGGTCATGCAGTGGGTCACGCTGGCAATGTTCTCCACACCGCCGATGTTCTCCACGATCTTTTTGGAGATCGCAGCATAATCTTTTGCCATGATTGTTTCTCCTTTACCTTTTCAAGTCATCCAATTTCCGGTCGAAGTACTTCTGATGCGTCCATTATAGACGCAGGCAGGTGATTTGTCAGCAGTTTTCGGGCATAAAAAAACAAGTGCCGTTTTTTCGCACTTGTTTTTTCCAGGTAACACCCTGTTTTTTATTTTGGACTTTTTTCAGATGGCCGCCGGGCCCTCGGAGGTGTAGCGGTAGAGCTTTTTGCCCAGCCGTTCCACGATGCTCATGGCCGGGAGCTGGGTCGTCACATCGTAGACTCCCAGCCGCTCGTAGGTGACATAATAGGCCAGATTATAGTCCGAGAGTTTTGCGATGGTGCAGTTTTCCGTGTTGGTCACGCTGAGGATCTGGCAGTTCTGCTCCTTGAAGCGCATCACATGGCCGATGGTGTCGCGGGACTCGCCGGACACCGAAAACACGATCACCAGCGAATTTTCCACGAATCGGCTCTCGGTGGGGTAATGGGGCTCGTCGATGTACAGGCAGAACTTGCCCATGCTGGAAAAATAGCGTGCCCCGTACTTGGCCACGATGCCAGACATGCCGCTGCCCACAAAAAAGATGTGCCGGGCCTGAAAGATGACCCTGGTCAGCATGTCCAGCTTCTGCTCAAACTCCGCCGAGCAGGTCTTTTTCAAAAAGTCGATGACCTCCGACACATCGTCCTTGACCGGCGGCTGCTTTGCCTGTTCCAGATGCTGGCGCAGCCGGATCTTGAACTCCGCGTAGCCGTCGCAGCCCGCCTTTTTGCAGAACCGGAGGATGGTGGAGGTAGACACATGGGCGGCATCCGCAAACTCCCGGATGCGCATATAGCACACCTTGTCCGCGTTCCGCACAACATACTTATAAACTTCCAGCTCCAGATCATTCAGGCTGCAGATCATCTCTTCGCTGAACATCGGCCGCCCCTCCCTCGTGGTGGTTTTTGTTCCAGTATACTGTATTTTTTGCCGCGTTACAATTCCCCTGCTCAGAAAAAAGCCGCCGCACGGTGGCAGGGCCGTGCGGCGGCAGAAACATGCTTTGGGGAACCGATCAGATCAGGCTCAGGGCCTCTTCGTCGCCCACGAGGATGAAGTCGGGGTGCATCTGCAGGATGCTGGCGGGCACTTCCGGGGTGACCGGGCCGAAGAAGGCTTTCTTCACGATCTCGGCCTTGCCGGTGCCGTTGACCACCATCAGCACCTTACGGGCCTGCATGATGGTCTTGATGCCCATGGTGTAGGCCTGCTTGGGCACCAGGTCTACATTGCCGTCAAAGAAGCGCTTGTTGGCCTCGATGGTCTCCTGGGTCAGGTCCACACAGTGGGTCTCCAGCTCAAAGGCCTCGCCCGGCTCGTTGAAGCCGATGTGGCCGT
>OJAI01001841.1_pt1 | contig 10300 bp, 9 predicted proteins | sample 1588891 | NCBI WGS metagenome assembly OJAI01 (sample SAMN03283255) | human gut metagenome | biome: human-associated habitat; material: feces | host: Homo sapiens | place: USA | collected 2013 | reverse complement strand
GAGAACCCGGTGGGTTACTCGGCGCTGCTCATGCCCTGCTCATAGGACTGGATCATCTTTTTGACCATCTGGCCGCCGATGCTTCCGGCCTGACGGGACGTCAGATCACCGTTGTAACCCTGCTTGAGGTTCACGCCCATCTCGGACGCGGCTTCCATCTTGAAGCGGTTCATCGCCTCACGCGCATTGGGGTTGACAAGGTTGTTGCTCTTGGAACTAGCCATTTCGTTTTCCATCTCCTTTTCGTGTTTTGGGTTTCTTGACCCGCTCCTATTTTTTGCGGAGCATGCGGAAGTATGCAGCGCGGCAATATGCAATTTCTGCAAGCTCTTTTTTCTCGTATTCTGCTTTCGGTGACCGTTTTATTGGACATATGATGCTGTATATTAGAGACAGAAAACGGTTCCGCTATGCGCGCGGATGATTTGACCCGGAAAGGAGATGTGCGGTATGTACGTTTTGCTGTTTCTGGTGCTCCTGCCTATTGACGTCTTGATCGAGCTGTTGAAGCTCAATAAATAACCGGCTGTGTGTGAAAACAAATAACAAGCTATGGAGATTTTAAACGGGGGCGATATATGCTCCTCACTTTGGATGATATGAATTTTATATCCCAAGCAACTTTTGGGGGCAAAAATGGTCAGCTTGTGGCTAAAACCGATTTTTTAAAATAAAAAGAAAGACTTTTGGATGTCGATGAAAGAAATCTCATAACTTATGGTGCGCATTTGGTGCGCATTTAATTTTGAATCACATACGCGTGCTGTGAAACCGAAACTTGACACGAGCCGCCAAACGGTATAAAATTTAGCATGCTATTTTGGCATTCTGTACGTATTTGCAGGGTGTCGGCATAGAATCAGGATAAGACGGATTTTTATAGAACTATAAGGAGAACCGACTATGTGTGGAATTGTTGGATACGTCGGCGCGCAGCAGGCTGCGCCGATTCTTCTCGAAGGGCTGCAGAAGCTCGAATACCGTGGCTATGACTCGGCCGGCATCGCCGTGCTCGACGGCAGCACGATCGAGCTTGCCAAGGCCTGCGGCGAGATCAAGAATCTGCTGGCCAAAACGCATGACGGTAGCGATCTTCACGGCTATATCGGCCTCGGCCATACGCGCTGGGCAACGCACGGCGCGCCGACGGAGGCGAATGCCCATCCGCACGTGAGCAACGACGGCAAGTTTGCCATCGTGCAAAACGGCATCATCGAAAACTTCGCCGAGCTGCGCGAAGAGCTGGAGGGCCGCGGCCACCACTTTAAGAGCGAGACCGATACCGAGGTCTTCGCGCATCTGATCGAAGAGGCTTATGCCGAGACGCACGACCTGATGGCCTCCGTGCGCGAGGCTTGCACCCACGTGGTCGGTGCCTATGGTCTGGCCGCCGTGTGCGCTGACGAGCCCGGCGTGATCGCCGTGGCCCGCAAGGATTCCCCGATCGTAGTCGGCGTGGGCGAAACCGGCTCCTATGTTGCTTCCGATGTCATCGCGCTCATCGACGCCACCCGCGATGTCGTGGTGCTCGAGGACGGTCAGTTTGCCAAGCTCACGCCCGCAGGCGTCGAGTACACCGACGAGGCCGGCAACGTTATCGAGCCCAAGGTCACCCACATCGACTGGGACCTGGACATGGCAGAAAAGGGCGGTTATCCCGACTTTATGCTCAAGGAAATCCACGAGCAGCCGCGCGTCGTGCGTGACACGCTGGTCGGTCGTATGACGCCGGCCGGCGAGCTCGACATCGACGAGCTGGGCCTTTCGCTCGAGGAACTCAACGACATCGATCGTGTCTACGTGATCGCTTGCGGAACCAGCTATCACGCTGGCCTCATTGCCAAGAATCTCATTGAGGGCTGGGCTCGCATCCCCACCGAGGTGGAGGCGGCCAGCGAGTTCCGTTATCGCAACCCCATCATTACGCCGACGACGCTTGTCGTTGCCGTGTCCCAGTCGGGCGAGACGGCCGATACCCTTGCCGCCATTCGCGACGCGCGCATCAAGGGTGCCAAGGTCTTCGGCATCACCAACGTGGTGGGCAGCCCCGTGGCGCGTGAGAGCGACGGCGTCATCTACACCAAGGCCAACAAGGAGATCGCGGTCGCCTCGACCAAGAGCTTCATCGGCCAGATCGTGAGCCTGACGCTGCTGGCTCTGCTGCTAGCGCAGGTCAAGTACCGCCTGACCACCAAGCAGGCGCGCATGCTGTTCCGCGAGCTTTCCGATACGGCCGAGCAGATCCAGTGGATTTTAGATACCCAAACCGAGGCCGTTCATGAGGCCGCCCTGCTGTGCAAGGACGCGCAGTCCGCACTGTTTGTGGGTCGCGGCATGGGTGCCGCTATTTCCTACGAGGGTGCGCTCAAGCTCAAGGAGGTCAGCTACCTGCACGCCGAGGCCTACGCCGCCGGTGAGATGAAGCACGGCCCCATCGCCCTGATCGACCCGGGCTTCCCCGTCATCGCCGTGGCCACCAAGAGCGCCACCTACGACAAGACCGTGTCGAACCTTATGGAGTGCAAGGCGCGCGGCGCCAAGGTCATCGTCGTTGCCACCGAGGGCGACGAGGAGATCAACAAGATTGCCGACTGCATCATCCGCGTGCCGGCAGTCCGCGACGTGTTCAGCCCCATCACGGCGAGCGTCCCGCTGCAGCTGCTCGCCCGTGAGGTGGCCATCCTGCGCGGCTGCGACGTTGACCAACCTCGCAACCTGGCGAAAAGCGTTACTGTCGAGTAATCGAGTTCCGTCATCCTAACAACTAAGGCCCGGCTCCGCATCATCAGACGGAGCCGGGCCTTGTTTCATTTGACCAGATAAAACCTGCCAAAATGAACCTGTCCCTTTTTGGCAGGTTAGCGGAGCTTGCTGGTCTCGAAGTACTCGGGGAACTGGTCCAGAACCTCGGTTTGGTTGCGGAACATCATGTGCAGGTGCTTGCTGACCAAAAAGCTCGCTTCGATGGGGTCGCGACCGGCGATAGCGCGGCGAATTTGCTTGTGCTCGTTCACGATGTCCTGATTGTCGAGAACCTGCGTGGCAGCGCGCAGCCAGCGGAAGCGCTCCAGGTCGGCATTGGTCTCTTCGAGCCACGACCACACGGTGCTGCGACATGCGATGCTAAAAATCATGTGATGCATGAGGTTGTCGCTCAAAAAGAAGCCGATGCGATCCTCTTCGGCCATGGCCTTTTCCTGCAGCGCGATGGCGCGGTCGAGCTGCTCGATGCCGGCCGACGTGGCGCGCGCACAGCATTCCACGATCACCTGCTTTTCCAGATGTTCGCGGATGTAACAGGCACTCTCGGCAAGGGTGAGGTTGATGGGTGAGACGTAGGTGCCGCTCTGGGGCACGGTGCGCACCAGGCCTTCCTGCGCCAAGCGAACCAGTGCCTCGCGCACAGGGGTGCGCCCCATATCCAGGTCGTCGCAAAGTTGCTTGACGCCCAGCTTTTCGCCCGGCTTGTAGTCCAGGTAGACGATTTTGCGTCGAATGGTGTGGTAGGACTGGTCCTGTAGGCTCGTTTCCTGCTCGCCGACGTGCATCGATTCTTCCATAGCGCCTCGCAACTGTTCTATCAAACTCATATGTCAGTTGTTAATTATGCCGCGAATCAGCTCTCCGCGGTGGGTAATTCGGCTGTTGCCTGAGAACTATTGCGGCATCTTAGTCTGTGTTTGCGCTAGGCTGCGCTCAATGTTGCCGTATCATAAGCCGTCGCAAACGTGAAATAGAAAGAAGGAATCCCATATGCAACTGGCAAATATCGTACGCGAGCGCTGGAAAGGCGTCTTGTTCTGCCTGATCATCGCCATTCCCGCGACGTTGCTCGGCAAACAAATTGAGGTGGTCGGCGGTCCGGTATTTGCCATCCTCTTTGGCATGGTCCTGGCGCTCGTCTTTCCCAAGAATCGTCGCGAACAGCTCGCCGCCGGCGTTACCTATACGTCCAAAAAAGTCTTGCAGTACGCGGTTATCCTGCTTGGCTTTGGCATGAACCTCTCCCAGATCCTGTCCAAGGGCGCCCAGTCGCTGCCCATTATCGTGGCGACAATCTCGACCTCGCTTGTCATCGCCTTTGTGCTCTGCCGCGTTATGAATGTGCCGGGTAAGATCGCGACGCTTGTGGGTGTGGGTTCGTCGATTTGCGGCGGTTCTGCTATCGCCGCGACCGCACCCGTCATCGATGCCGACGATCGCGAGATTGCCCAGGCCATTTCGGTCATCTTCCTGTTTAACGTTATCGCGGCGCTCGTGTTTCCAACGCTCGGCGGCATGCTCGGGCTGACCAACGAGGGCTTTGGCCTGTTTGCCGGCACCGCCATCAACGACACCTCGTCCGTAACGGCTGCGGCGAGCGCCTGGGACAGCATGCATCCCGGCGCCAATGTGCTCGAGAGCGCCACAGTGGTCAAGCTCACCAGGACGCTGGCCATTATTCCCATCACGTTGGTTCTCGCATGCTGGCAGATGCATCTGGCGCGCAAGGCCGGCGGTGACGCCAAAAGCACGTTCTCGCTTAAACGCGCGTTTCCCATGTTCGTGCTGTTCTTTGTGCTGGCGAGCGTGATCACCACGGTGCTTCAGCTTCCCGCGTCCTTTACGGCGCCCATCAAGGAGCTGTCGAAGTTCTTTATTGTGATGGCCATGGCGGCTATTGGTTTTAATACCGATATCGTCGAGCTGGTCAAAAAGGGCGGCAAGCCCATCGCATTGGGCTTTTGCTGCTGGATTGGCATCGCGTGCATGAGTTTGGGAATGCAACACGTACTGGGAATCTGGTAGAGAAGTAGCTTGTTTGCGTGCTGCGTGCCGGTGAGCGCAAGCCTGCGGTGGAGCGATAGGAGCTCTTGCGGGTATGGCTTGTCCGCAGGTTTATAAGTCCCGAAGAGCTCTTATCGCCCCGCCAGGATGGCGATGCGGGGCAACATCTATACTCGCAGGACGGCGCTTTCTGCCCTATAGTGTTTGGTGAGCAATATCGTTCAATTTTGAAACACTCGGTCGTGTGACCATCGGCGGTTGCACGTCGCTGCGGACAGGGGCAAATCATGGATAGCGATGCCAAGCTGAACATCTTGACTGGGGCCCTGGCTGCTGCCGGGGCCTCGGCATTGGCAATCGATGCGCGTGGGGACGTCGCGATCTCGACCATGAATGACACGGCGCTTGAGCGGGATGTGGCGGCTTTTGTTGCCGAACGCCTCGACCGTATAGGAGACGGTGCGCGCCTTGTTATGGGGCGTGCGGGTACGCGCCTGAGCCTGATCGTTCGCCCCACCGACAAAGAGGGCGGGGGCCTTTGGGTCGTCGTGGTCCGCGAGGTGCGCGGCGCCGCGGCGCATGCGGGCATCGAGTGGCTCAACGCCGACGAAGTTGAGGCCCGCTACGAATCGAGCGCGTACGGCATCGTTGAGGGTGCCGCTGCGGTGGCTGCACCGGTTGCCGAGAGCTACGCGCGCGGTGTGCCCCTTATGCTCGAGGGTGAGCTGGGAGCGGGTCAGGTTGAGATCGCCAAGCGCCTCTATCTGGACGGTCCTTTTGCCGATCAGCCCTTTGTTTCCGTCGCGCTCGATGAACTCACCGATCGCGGTTGGCGCCATGTGCTCAAAAGCTCCGAATCGCCGCTGTTCCAAACGGGGCTGACACTTTGCATTGAGGGCTGGAATGCGGTTGGTCCCCAGCGCCTTCGCGAGCTCGTTTCCACGATGGCTGACACCGCGTTGGCGACGCGCTGCCATGTGGTGCTGACGGCGAATGACATGCCGGGCGGCAGCGAAAGTGATCAAGCCGCCTTTGTGACCGAGCGCTTCGCCTGTGCGGTGAGCGTGGCGCCGGCAATCGCCGAGCAGGGAGCCGCGTCGACGAAGGCTGCGCGCTATTTGGAATATCTCGCTGATGCATTTGGGACGGCAGCGCCCACGCTGTCTGCCACGGCGACGAAGACGCTCGATGCTTACCGCTGGCCGCGCAACTATCTGCAGCTCCGCGAGGTCTCGGAACGACTGTATATATTGGTGGGGGCGGGCACGGTGGACCGCGCTGTGGCGGAGGAAGTGCTCGCCCAAGAGGACGTGATTAAGACCGCAACCTTTGGCGCCCCGACGCTCGAAAGTGACCTGTATATCCTGCGACCGCTGGCCGATACCGAGCGAGATATCGCGCATTTGGTTGTAGACCATCTCCACGGCAACCGAACCCGTGCGGCGGAGGTGCTGGGCATAAGCCGTACAACGCTGTGGCGCTTGCTGAAGGACGATGACCGTTGAGCGAGGCGCCCGTGACCGCGCGCGACGCGTGTGCTACAGTCCAAAGCGTTATTGTTTCGATTTGGTTACGGCGTGCGAGGGCATATGGCTGAGACTTCAAAACCGAGCCGCAGAAGGCGGAGCGCCGCGCCGGTCAACCGACGCACGACATCGGTGACGTGGGGCAAACACGCCTCGGGGTTTGATGGCTCGTTCAAGCGCACTAAATACGGCTATCCTTCGGCAAGCGCCCGCTTGGCAATGCAGGCAGAGTCCTCGCTGTGGGGCCGCAAACGCGTGGTGGGCTCAAAGCTCAAGCACGACGGAACGCTCGGTTACATCAGCCGCGGGGCGGCTCGCCGCAGTGGGCTCAATCCTGCTGGTTGGCATCGTTATGTGCCGATCGTGGCCGTCGTTGCGGTGATCGTCATCGCACTCGCTGCGCTTGGCTACGCCGGCGGTGGCGCCAACTTGGACGCAGTGTTTAAATCGCCCGAGCTCGCGCATGCAGGCACAGAAGTTGTCGAGGGCGCTCAGACCCAGATGGGCGTCGCGCCCCAGCGCGGCATCGTTGCGGCGGCCTCCACCATCGCCGATGCGCAAAAGGACGAGGACGAACAAGGCGACGGTGCCGAAACGACTCACACGAACGAAACGACGACAACGGCGACGTCAATATAAGTTGCGAGCGGGACAGCAAATATTGGACGGGGCCTTTCAGCGGGTCCGCCGTCCGTTAGAACGGCAGAACTAATTACCTTACGTACACCACGTTGTCGCGGCGCGGCTTTGCCTCGGGTAGCGTGTCCTCGGCGTAGCCAAGAATGCAGTTACCGACACCGCGCAGGCTGCCGTCGGCGGGCAGGCCCCAGCTGGCCAGCAGCTCCAGGCCCTCGGGCGAGTCAAAGACCTCATGCGCGCGGTGAATCCAGCACGAATCGACACCCAGTGCATAGGCGGCGTTGAGCAAGTTGCCCATGGCGAGCGAGCCGTCTTCCAGATGTGTGGGCACGCTGCGGTCAACCAGCACCACCACAACGGTCTTGGCGCCATAGAAGGGGTCGCTGTTGCTGTCCATGACCTGGGCGTTGAGCTGTGAGAGACGCTCGACGGTCGCGGGGTTGGTGACAGCGACAAACGTCACCGGCTGGCGGCCCATGCCGCTCGGTGCATATTGGCCGGCTTCGATAATACGTGCAAGCTTTTCGGCCTCGACGGGACGATCGCTGTATTTGCGGCAGCTGCGGCGGTGAATGAGTGCTTCGATAGTCTCCATGGTGTCTCCTTGCGGTGGCGTTGCAGATGCCCCGTTCATACCCGTCGGGCTTAAACGATAGACGGTCAATTGCCCGGCCAAAAGGATAGATTCCAATTGGGAAAGTAGGTTTGCATAAAAGTACCTTCAGAATGTGACAAACAAATGGGATGGTTAAACGTTTTATCCCGTCTACCCTGCGGTTTTTTACCACTTGCCTAAATGACGAACGCATAACCTCTGATAAAGGTTTTACTAAAGGAGTACCAACGTTTATCAATGCGCCGTGGTGGCGCCGGGCCAGGAGGTAACATCATGTTCCAGGCTGGAGATGTCGTCGAGACCGATTTCGAAGGATTTCTGAAGCTGCTGCGTTCCAAGACGCGCGCTTTCGTGTCGATCAACGATCACGAGTACTACATCACGCACACCGATGGCTATTGGCGTGTTCAGGATTGCGAGGCCCTCAACGACAAGGGCCACTTTACTGACTGCTCCGAGCTGGTCAACACGGTCTGCGAGGTCGTCGAGCTGCCGTGGATTGCCGGCAAGAGCCTGCATGACAGCTTCTCGGGCGCTACGGTCTATGAGGCCGTCGCCGCTTAACAGGCAGTAAAACCCGATTTTCACGTGACCGCTGGCGCCGCCCCCGCGCCGGCGGTCTTTTTCTGTCGATAGGTCATAAAAGTGCACGCATTTGCGGAGAGCCTGTTGACGATAGTCAAAACTCGGACTAATCTAGAGACACAAAATTGGTCAAAAATCGGACAATCGAATGGTGGGATAGATGAATAGCGCGGTTACACTGGTCGACTTCGACCGGTTGCTCAATGGACTCGACCATATCTATTCGGAGTTCTCGCGCGCCTGCGGCCTTTCGGACTGCGCTTACTGGATGCTCGTCGATACCAGCACGGCGGGCGGCAGTATTGCCGTAAGCCGTCTGACAAGCGAATGGTTCTACAGCAAACAGACCATCAACTCGGCAATTAAAACCTTGACGGCGCGGGGCTTCGCAACGTTGGAGTTTGCCGAAGGCAGTCGTAAGAACAAGGTTGTGAGTCTGACCGAAGAGGGCAGGCGATTTGCCGAGCGTTATGCGCTGCCGGCACTCAAGGCCGAGCAGCGAGCCTTTGGCGCGCTTGAGCCATGTGAGCAGCGCGAGATTATGCGCTTGATCGGCAAATTCTCTCAGGTGCTCGGCGATGGGTGCGATGCCTTTAAGCAGCATATCGCTGCCGAGAGCCAGGCCGAGAATCAAGGTGAGGGGGAGTCGTGCGACTGTTAATGAGGTTTCTAAAGCCATATCGAGGGCTTGTCGCAGTGACGCTGCTGGTGCTGCTGGTGGATAACGTCGGTACGCTGTTGGTTCCCACGATGCTGGCGAACATGGTCAACACCGGTATTACCACGGGCGATGTCGATTACATTTTACGCAACGGCCTATACATGTTTATCGCGACCAGCATGGCTAGCGGCGGCACGGTGCTGGGCTGCTATCTTTCGGCGCGCCTGGCCGCCAACGTGGCTTGCGATATCCGCAATGCCGTGTACGACAAATCGCTCGAGCTCGCGGCCAGCGATTTTGAGCGCTTTGGCACCGGATCGATGATTACGCGCTCGCTCAACGACATCAACGTGATTCAGCAGGCTATCCTGCAGACGATTCAGTTGGTGCTGCCGGTGCCGTTCTTGGCCGTCGCGGGCATCATTTTTGCTTGGTTCATCGATCCCGCCATGGGCACGCTTCTGGGCGTAGTCGTTGCGATTGTGCTGGTGGCGGCGGTCTTTACGGTTGCCAACGCGGCTCCGATCTTTATGCGCTTGCAGAGCTTTATCGACCGCATGAACGTGGTGCTGCGCGAAAACATCGTGGGCGTGCGCGTCATCCGTGCGTTTAACAAGGAGCGTCACGAGGAGCGGCGCCTGGACGAGGTGTTTAGCGACTACGCCGCCAACGCCATCAAAGTCAACCACCTGTTTGTGGGCCTCGACAGCTCAAGCTTCTTTTTGATGAACATCGCCGAGGTGGCGGTGCTGTGGGTTGGCGGCAACCGCGTGGGCGCCCACGCCATGCAGATCGCGAGCATCTCTGCGGTGCTCGAGTACGCAATTCTGATCCTGTTCTTTGTGATGATGGCCCAGATGGTGGTGCTAACGCTACCACGCGCCGCGGCATGCCTAAGCCGTGCACAGCAAGTGCTGGAGATTGAGCCGAGCATCGTCGATGGCCAGCGTACGCTTGATGCGGCCGCGTCCGACTCAAAGGACGGGCCCGATGCGGTCGCCGTGTTCGATCACATGTCGTTTCGCTTTGACGATGCCGACGAGGACACCCTGTGCGACTTGAGCTTTGCCTGTCGCCGTGGCCAGACGACGGCGATCGTCGGCTCGACGGGTTCGGGCAAGTCGACCGTGGCCAAGCTCCTGCTGCGTTTCCACGATGCTACCAAGGGCGCCATTCGCCTGAACGGCGTTGACCTGCGCGACCTTTCGCAAGGTGAGATTCGCGGGCATATCGCTTACGTGCCGCAGAAGGCGTGGCTGTTCTCGGGCACGGTGGCGAGCAACCTGCGCTTTGGCAACGAGGGCGCGACTGATGCCGACATGCTCCATGCGCTGGAGGTTGCCCAGAGCACCTTTGTGCTCGATCAGCCCCAGGGGCTCGATACTCCGGTATCCCAGGGCGGCACGAACTTCTCGGGCGGTCAGCGCCAGCGCCTGGCGATCGCCCGCGCACTCATGAAGCATGCCGATCTATATATCTTCGATGACAGTTTTTCGGCCCTGGACT
>OJAI01001834.1_pt1 | contig 10331 bp, 12 predicted proteins | sample 1588891 | NCBI WGS metagenome assembly OJAI01 (sample SAMN03283255) | human gut metagenome | biome: human-associated habitat; material: feces | host: Homo sapiens | place: USA | collected 2013 | reverse complement strand
TGATGATGGTTATAAATTCTATTTAGGTTCTGGGTTTGACTATGGTTTTCCTGATACGGAGGGGTAATTAAATGTTAGCAGATATTCTAGGGATAAACCCCAAGAATCCAACTGAAATAGGGACTTTGAAGGTTGATATTGTAAGAACTTTTGAATATCAGATGGATCAAGAGGTAACAGAGCATCCGGTTGAAACTGGGTTTGAAATACATGACTCAATTATAAATAAAGCAATCAAGGTTGATATGACGATAGGAATTTCGTCACATCCAGTAACATGGTTTTATAAAAATAGTCATGGTCAGCATAAGTTTGCTAGTGGGTTATCGGCACTTGAGCAAATCCGTGATAATAAAGAGCCAGTTACCATAGTAAGGCCTGATAAAATTTGGTCAGATATGGTTTTAACAAGCGCAAGGCCAGTTCGTAATGATGAAAGTAAATCAATCATATGGGTAAATTGTGCGTTTGTTCATATAACGAAAGTTGCTACACAAACAACTGAGGTACCGGAAGATATTGTTGATGAATCTGCAAGAGATAGTGCAGGAGAAACTGCAGCTGATGGTGGTACTGCAACGCAAACAGATGTTGGAAGTACTGGAATAGATTCAGCAGGAACTGAAGATGCTGTAGAGGAAAGCTCATCGAACAAATCTTGGGCAGCGCAGAGCATTGATGCAATCAAAAAATCGCTTGGATGGTGAACGTATGGAATTAATAAATTTCAATGACGCCAATGATATTGTTACCAAAGTTGTCTTAGATAATGTCCAGTATAGGATTCGGTTAACTTGGAATGCAGTCGGTGAATTTTGGACGCTACATTTATGGGATAACGATAAAAAACCGTTATGCTGTAATCTTAAGATGGTGCCAAACTTTCCGCTTTTGATGAATCATCACAGGCCAGGTATTCCTTCAGGGGAATTAATTGTTCTAACAGACCTTGAAAAGATAACTCGTAGCAGTTTTACGAACGGCGCTGCCAGTTTGATTTATGTGACGGAGGCAGAGTTTTATGGGAAAACAGTTTGACCGTGTTTATCGTTTACTGGTTGGGGTAGAGGGCAGTGATGGTATTATTATTGAAGGTAAGCCTAAAGAGAATGCGTTAAATATAACATTTGATATTGACAAAGACCTGACAAAGCAGACTAACAAATGTCGCTTGCAGGTCTTTAATTTATCTGATAAAACAGCAAAGATATTTGAACGAGATGATAGCATTTGTATTCTTGAAGCTGGATATAGCGAAGATATCGGTCTTAGACGTATTTTTGTTGGCGCAGTTTTAAAAGCATGGACATCTCTTAAAGGAGCAAATATGGTTACTGAATTGGAGCTATCTGATGGGCAAATTGCAATCCGTGATTGTGTTGTGTCTTTATCATATGCTGCAAGTGTTTCTGGGCGAAAAGTTATTGAGGATGTTGCTGCTGCAATGGGATTAGTTGTTCAGTTCGCTGAGGATTTGAGCTACTGCAGCTATGCTAATGGCTTTAGTTATATAGGTCCTGGGAGAACTTGCCTTGAAAAAGTATGTGCTGCATCGGGGCTGTCTTGGTCTATACAAAATAATGTGTTGCAAATAATAGAAGATGGCGGTAGTACTAAAGTTATAGCGATAAAGTTAAATGCAGATAGTGGACTTATTGGATCTCCAGAAAGGATCATTAAAGCTGCCAAAAAAATAAAAAAAGCATCAAGTAAAAAGTCGAAAAAAAATAAAGGAAAAGAGAAAAAGGCTGGCTGGAGAGTTTGTTCTTTGCTGCAGCCGACACTGAATCCTGGAGATTTGATTTATCTTGAAAGCAAGCCAGTAACAGGTTGGTTTAAAATTGAATCTTTAAAACATACTGGAGAATACAGAGGGAAAAAATGGCACACTAATATGGAAGTATATGAGATTGGAGGTGAGGATAAAAAATGAATTCAACTTCTAGTAGAGCAATTTCAAGTGCTGGAAAAGCGAACCCAAATCCTAGTGTTGAAGCTATTGATAAAGCTATGAAACAGCGTATTGGTGAAATCCGGACGGGAATGCCTGGGGAAATAATTTCGTTTGATGCTGGTACTTGTATGGCTACAGTAAAACCATCTTTGCAATATCATACCGCAGATGGAGATATTTTAGATTATCCTTTGATAATAGGCGTACCAGTTTTTATGCCACATGCAGGAAATGCTCAGATAACTTATCCTGTAAAAGTTGGAGATAGTTGTTGGATTGCATTTGCTGAACGCAGCTTGGATGAATGGCTTGGTAAAAGTGATGGTGATAATCATGATCCGAGGCAGTATGATTTAACTGATGCAGTATGTTTTGTCGGAATGAAAAAAGTACAATCAATATCTGCAGATAACGTTGAAATCATTAATGGTCCAACCTCAATTAGTTTAACGCCTGATCAAAAAATTAATATTGTTGGTGATGTAAATATAAAAGGAAATATTACTTGCTCCGGAACATCGAAAATGTCAGGGAATATTACTTGTAATGGTGATGTTATAGCAAGTGGTATATCGTTAAAGGATCATACTCATGGCGGTGTTGAAACAGGCGGTGGAAATACATCTGGACCGCAGTAAGGAGGACGAGCTATGGTTGATATTGCATTACATGCAAATGATCATGATATCTTGATTAAAGATGGAGATTTTTTGCTGATTGATAACGCCGAACGAGTTGCTCAACAAATAAAAGTTAAGTTACTGACTTTTCTCGGAGAATGGTTTTTGGACAATACTTGGGGCGTGCCTTACCTCGAATATATTCTTGTTAAGCAACCTAATCAAGATTTGATCAAACAAATTCTGAGTGAACAAATATTGTCGGTTGATGATGTGAAAAGTTTAAATGCGTTGGAACTGGATTATCAGGTCAAAGTCCGGACATTGATTATAAATTATGAAGTGTCAACAGAATACGGTTTGATTACCAGGAAGGAGGTGCTGGGGTATGGCGATAAATAGTAATACTAAGTATGGTGTTACACCACAAGGTTTTGTCAGAATGAGACTGCCTGAAATACAAAGTAATCTTTTTGATAGATTTGAGAGTAAAGTTGGTCAGGCAGTAAGCCGAAAGCCTAATAGTGTAATTGCTATTATATTGAGTCTAGTTGCAGAGGAGTCTGACCAGCAGTGGCAACTCGCTGAATATGATTATTATGCACGTTCACCGATGACTGCTGATGATGGAAGTATTGATAATACTGTTATGTATAGTAATGTTCTGCGGCGTGGAGAAGAATATACATATTTTTATGAAGTTTGTTATGGTCGCAATGGTTTTGTTTTACCTGCAAATTGCCAGGTAAAAGGTAGTGATGGAGAAAAGTATAATATTGCTGCTCCTGATATTATCACTCTTGACAATTGCGTAAGCGTTACTTTATTTATCCCGAACGTTACTGAAGGTGATTCGTTCGGATTTATATTAAATAAATCAGTGCGTGTTAGTTATACTGCAGTGACAGGAGATAATGTTGAGGCAGTTTATTCAAAACTTTTACAGCAAATATCTGGAGATGAGTGGTCTGGCAGCATTTTGGATGGGAACTTAGTGCTTAATCAGACTGATCGCAGATATGGTGGTACAGTAGTTCCTACGGAAACTTTTACTGTTATCGAAGTTGGGACACCAATCAAATTTGTGGCCGAGAATTATGGACCGTTAGATCCATTATTAAAAACAGTAACGTCTATTAATACCAACTACGATGGTTGGACTGCTGCTAGTAATGAATCAGCGGCTTATGTGGGTAGAAATCTTGAAACTACAACAGAATTACGTCAACGATATGCTGCAGCAGTATTCCGAACGAGTCGTGCTATGAAAGAAAGTATAAAGGCCGCATTGTTAGATCTCCCGGACGTAGATAGTGTAACTGTGTATGAAAATCGGTCTGACGAAATTGTTGATGGAATGAAGCCGCATAGTTTTGAGGTTATTATTCATGGCGGTGATGATATTCAAATTGCACAGACTATTTTAGAAAAGGGACCTATTGGTATTGATAGCAATGGGTCCATAGAAATGACTGTAATTGATAGTGAAGGGACTCCAGAAAAAGTTTATTTTAATCGTCCTAAAGAAATTCCGATTTATATCAAAGTTACAGTTTGGGAATATAAGGAGGAAAATTTACCAGGAGATTTAGTTAATACAATAAAAGATATCATCATTGAGAGCGGTAGCAACCTTGGAATGGGCAAGGATGTTATCGCTCAACGTTTTTTAGGACCTATTTATTCTAAAGTTAATGGCATCGGTTATATGGAGATAGTTGTATCCGAAGATGATCAGGTTTATACAGAGAAAAGTATTCCTATAGATCGTGGGGAGATTGCTGTATTTGATGCCGAACATATCACTGTTGCAATGGAGATTAAATCATGCTGACATCAAAAGAAAGGATGCTTAATTTACTTTTATCTCAATTCTCTGACAGAAAAATTATTAAAGCATTGCTTGAAACAATTGGAGAAGAATTTGATTTTCATAACACACTGAAAAAACAAATCAGGACAGAGATATGGCCAGATGTTGCCGTTGGTAAACAACTTGATATGTGTGGAGAGGTTGCCGATATTAGCAGAAAAGTTGATGCATCAATGTCTGTGGACTTTTTCGGATTTCCTGACCATGGTAATAATAGCTTTGGTAAAGCCAGATTTAGAAGATACGGAGAACCTTATTTGAGTTCGTCTGAACTTCGAGATAACGAATATCGTTTGGCTATTTTTTCAAAAATTGCTAAAAATACCACAGATGGAAGTAGGCAAAGTACTATTGACAGTATTAAGCGAATGTTTGGTGTGAGTCGAGTAATTGCTATCAATGCTGGTAACGCAAAAATGAGAATTGGTATAGGTAGGGTCGTTACACCTAATGAACTTAAGCTGATAAACGCTTTGGATTTAATAATAAGAGGCGCCGGAATTGGGGTTATATACATTTATTGGTTTAATGGCGGAGATACTTTCGGATTTAGTAGGAATGGCAAAAATATTGGTAATTTTGTTGGGTTTGGAAAAGGTACGTTTGCGAGAATATTACAAATAGAAGGGAGTTTGATATAAATGTCTATTGTTCAACCAGATTTTTCAAAAATATTTGCATCTGGCGCTGCTATTGGAGAGTTGCTAAATTGGCCAGATGAAAACTATTTAAAAGGGTGGGGGTATTTGAAGGAGTCAGAACCACCGCCGATGGAATTTTTCAATGCTTTGGCCAATTTATCTGATACTAAAGATAATTATTTATTTCAAGCAATAAATATACGTAAGAATAAAACACAGTATCATATAGATGACATTGCAACAACACCTAATTTGACATCTAAATATCAACTTATTTGTATTCAGGAAGGTGTTACTGCGGAAGCAGAACCTACTTGGCCTGATACTGATGGAGAAGAGGTTTTGGACGGCGCTTGCAAATGGCGTGTTACATCTAAAGTTGCTAATGGGATTACTATAGCAGGAGATGAACCAATAAATGCACGTGACTATTCTGTATGGCTTGCATTAAATGCAAATAATGATATAGCTAAATTAAAATATAAAACAGCACAGAAAACGTGGAAACAGTTGCTCATAGAAAGCAAATTGTCGGCTATATTGGATAGCCCTGTTAGAAGTTTAGAAAGAAATACAATATATAAAAAGAATGATATTTTATCCGATGCCACCTTACCAGGTGGTTTTTTAGTTTGTGAAACTGCGGGTACCTCTGGTGCATCTATTCCAAGCGCTATTACTAATGCTGCTGAAGGTGAAAATATAACTGATGGTACAGCGATTTTTTCGGTACATTATTTCTATAACTTGGCATCGCTTATTAGCCCGGCTTTTTCGGGAACTCCAACAGCACCAACCGCTACTAAAGGGACTAATACTAAACAGATTGCTACAATGGCAGCAATTATTAATGCATTAGCAGATTATGCAAAAAAAGAAAGTCCTGTTTTAACCGGGGCGCCTAAAGCCCCTACAGCGGAAAAAGGAACAGGTGGAGATATAATTGCAACATGTGCATATGTTTTGGCAGCGTTAGAAGGAATTGATCTAAGTGATTATGCAAAAACGACAGATTTGGACGAATATGCAAAGAAAATTAGCCCAGCTTTATCAGGAACTCCTACAGCACCAACAGCAGCCAAGACGGTAAATAATACTCAAATTGCTACAACTGCTTTTGTTCATTTGCTTGCTGGAGCCGCTAATAATGGTGGTATAGTCGATTCATTGTTGGCTCAAAATGGCTATGTAAAATTCGCAAATGGTTTAATTCTACAGTGGGGAAAATATACCAATTCTGGTAATGATCGTGTTATAACGTACCCTATTGCGTTCAGTGAGTTATATTATGCGAATGTAATTTCATCAGATAACTGTGAAACTTTCGTCTATGGCATAAGCAACATTAATATTAATTACAGACTTTGTAATGGGTATAATGATGATCGCTGGAACGGAACACAGACGTCAAGGTTGTTCGCTGTAGGACGGTAAACAGTGGGGAATGATCTCAAACAATAAAGCTGTATTTCCTATTGCTTTTACAGCTTTCTGTAGTGCGGCAACGCTATGTATCAGAGGAAGCGGAACTGGTACATGGTATGGAGACAATGCAAATGTAACATTGACTGGACTGTCTTGCATAACTCCAGACTATGTATTAAACGGAAATTTCATCGTAATAGGTGTATGAGATTAGCTGTTGCCTATTGCTACCCAAAAAACTTGCGAGCCAGCGGCATTAGAACCAGAGTTGTTGAAGTAAAATACGACATAAAAATCAGTGTTAGAAAAATTTGTAACTGAGCTAGTTTCAGCGTAATTTGTTGGATCAGAATTGAAATGTGTAATGACACCGAAGCAAGTCTGGAAGCTGATTGGGAAGGTTACAAGTCCATATGGCTCAGTCTTAATTCCCCACTGTGGCTAACACCCAATTATAATCCAGTTAACATCATTAGGCTGGGCTACATCAGGTCTATTTGACTGATATGCACGAGTTGTAACAGTAGTATTCGTTGCAGAACATCCAGGGCAGCACCATTCGCTAGAAGTAGATGCAACTGCAAGGAACACGTTTGTAAATGGTATTGGTAATGTAGAAGTTCGCACTGCCCCGCCAGTATTTATTCCCCACTGTGTCTTAAAACCCTATTGTGCAATAGGACAGATAACGACCTCTCGTAATCGAAACACGTATCGAAGTTGTTGTAACCTGAGTTACGCCTACGTTTTCACCGTAACCGTCGGTATCATTACTTGTGTAGTCGAGATCTTGGCCTATGACAACATATTTATTTGAGCTATATGCTAAAGGCAATGTAACAATAATATACCCTTGTTCAGCATAAACTATTCCCCACTGTGGTTTAAATGCCGAGAGTTAACCAAGCGCCAGTATATTCGGCTGCTAAACCTTGCCACCTAATTTGGAATCTAACACTGTCTAATGTTGAATCGTGGTAAGCTACGCTGATGTTACCTTGGCTTGGATTAAGCATTGATGATGTAGCTAGTGTAATGAATTTAACTTTGGTATATGGGATTGGTAACATAATATTGGTGCTGGCTGCCCCAACTCCCCACTGTTGCTAAGCACCAACGATGATGTAAGTATAACCAGTCCACCGATAACCGGAATCTTCGGAGTTATTAGCTATAGTTACGCTAGTAAGGCCAAAGTTGGTTACGCCAACGCCAAAGCCGTAGTTTAATCCCCCGACGTAACCTTTTCCTGATACGATAGGCAGGCAAAATTCAGAATATGGCAAAGGATATGCTTCAGTTCGAGTGGTGCGGGAGCCTATGGTATTCGTTCCCCACTGTAGCTTTAGAATCCAATAGCAATAACATTTGGTAATGAAGTTCGTGCGGTACTAGGTGAATCTGTTGCCCAACCGAGCACACTATAACTGTTATTATTAACGATGCTTACATCCACTGTATGCCAACCGCCAATGCCGGCAGACGTTATTGCTAATGCACTGTTAGGGAAAGGTATAGGAAATATATTATTTCCACGTACTGTCGGCTTTCCCCACTGTTCAATATCCAAGTGAAATTGCAGTAGTGGTGGGCCTGATGTATGAAACGGGGCTATTATATCCAGCTGCAAAACTCCATCCGGTAAGGGTGTAATCGAAAGTAAAACCACAAAACTCTCTTGCCGGAAAGCCAGGGGCGCCAACAACTACTGCCGTATAAACACCATTGAATTTTAAAGCCCAAGCGCCTGAGCCGACAGTTGAATATCCCCACTGTAAATAAAATAGAAAGGTTGTGAAAAAATGCCGAAAAATGCAAAAGATGCACGTATTTTTATAAAATTTGCCGAAGACGGCACACGTGCCGATACTCGTATTGAGGATGCCAATTTATATATCATACCGCCACAGCCAATTATTGAGCTCCGAAACGGTGAAGAGATCCTTCGAGTTATACCGGCACATTATGAGGATGATCCAGAGCAGGGGACTATATTGGTACCAGAACAGCGTATTCCAACTGGCCAATATGAACAGGTTGAAGTTACTACTGGCTATACAGAAGAAATATTGGCTGATTCCATTGCTGAAGATGGTACCTATATTCCGTTTAATCCTGCAGATTACATTGAGGTGACATATGCTGAATATCTGCTGCTGTCCGGCAACTCTCCGGACGGTAAGATGTACATAAGGAATATGACTACCGGCGAATACATTGAGCAGCCGCCATATGTACCTACAGCGGCAGAGAAACTTGCGGTCTTAGACGCAGAATATGAGGCTCAGTTTGACGAAATCAATAATCAGATAATCTTGGCCGTAGCAGAGAATAACGAAGCCTTAAAGGCAGAACTGATGGAAGAAAAGGCTGCTCTAGTAGAAGAATATACAACGAAAAGAGGTGCAATAGAATGATTAAAAAACGTTGTTTCTTATGTGGTCATAAAATGGCTGAAAATGGCTTGTGTACTAATGTGAACTGCATTAGGTCTGAACCGGTAATTGAAACGGAAATCAAAGATAAATCAGTAACTGAAAGCACAGAAAAACAAGAGTAAACGTTGCTGGGAGCGGGTTTTGATATTATCATTAGGACCTGTTGCAAAGTGTACTGATAGTGTACCGGCTGTAATGCATAACTGCTGTGGCTGCATGGTATTAGTACATAGTAGATTATGTTCCGAAAGTGTACCAGTTTTAGCCTTAAATCAGGTCGATTGCTTTTTTTAATTCGTGGATGGCTTTATGGGTGTATACGCCTTTTGTAACGCCTTGCGAGGCGTGTCCGAGTATACGTTTGATCGCCGTATCGTTGGCACCGGCATTGTCGAGCATGGTAGCACAGGTATGGCGGCATTCATGCGGTGTATGCTTGCAGCGACTGGCTGTCATTACAGCATCAAAGCGCGCTCGGTATTGGTGATATGAGAGTTGATTACCATAATCGTCTGTAATGAGATATTTACCTGGTTGAGATAGCCAAAATTCAAAAAACGACAATGTTTTTTTTGATATAGGTACAGCACGATTTCGACCAGCAGCCGTTTTGCTCTCACGAACAATAAAATACCTTTGTCGTAGCTTCACGTCGTTTTTGACGACAGATAGCAGTTCGGAGGTGCGGACACCAGCGTATATCATCATTAATACTGTCATAGCCCATTTATCACCGAGTTTTTTTACTCTGTTTATCTGTCGAGTGTTAAAAGGCGTTTTAGGGTATTTCACTTTATGCTGATCGATATCGATGTATTGACTGATGTCTGCGGTAGGTGAGATGATCTCATATTTAACTGCGTAGGTATAGCAATGGTGCAGTATTTGCCGGACTTTCTTTTGCATAGCATAGTGGGCACCGGTATCACGTGTATCACGAATAACAGCCTGCAGGTCACCGATTTTTAATTCGGCAAACTTCTTGCCATACAATCTATGGCAGTGTTTGTATGCCGAAAGGTAATTGACCTGTGTAGTTTTGGCCAGTTTTGGAAATCTCTCGGCCCGCATAAGCTCAAATACTTCCGAGAAAGTAATCAATGCTGGTGCGAAAAGAGAAGGGTTTTTGTGGTACTCGGCCAAAAGTGCTAACCCTTCTATTTCTGTGGCTGTATCACCGATTGATTTTTGGCGACCGTTAATAGTGACTTTTACAGACCATGGGCGGCGGCGGTTACCGTCAGTTCGTAGCACAACACTACCAAAGCCGTTTGGTAGCTTCATACGTTTTCTTTTTTTAGTATTCAAAATATCACTCTCCTTTAAGGAGCATTATACAGGAGGCAAAAATGAACTGGGAATCTTTTAAATTTGCGGCTA
>OJAI01001822.1_pt1 | contig 10402 bp, 9 predicted proteins | sample 1588891 | NCBI WGS metagenome assembly OJAI01 (sample SAMN03283255) | human gut metagenome | biome: human-associated habitat; material: feces | host: Homo sapiens | place: USA | collected 2013 | reverse complement strand
TGAAGTCCGGGAACCTGCCCGAAGCATTCCAGTCGAACTTGCCGCTGTCCACGATCACGCCGCCGCCCTGCACGGCATGGCCGTCCATATATTTGGTGGTGGAATGGACCACGATGTCCGCTCCATACTCAAAAGGACGGCAGAGGACCGGAGTGGCAAAGGTGTTGTCAACAATCAGCGGGATACCGCGCGAATGAGCGACCCTTGCCATCTTTTCGATGTCCAGCACTGCGATGGCAGGATTGGCAATCGTTTCGGCAAAAACCGCTTTGGTATTCGGCTGAATCTGGCTGCACAGTGTCTGCTCGTCGGCATCGGCATCCACAAAGGAAACCTCGATACCAAAACGCTTGAGGGTCACGGCAAACAGATTGATGGTGCCGCCGTAGATGGTGGAAGCACACAGGATGTGGTCGCCGGCACGCAGGATGTTCAAAATACAAATCAGGGTGGCTGCCTGTCCCGAGGTGGTGCACAGCGCACCCACGCCGCCCTCCAGCGCAGCAATCTTTTCCTCCACTGCCGCTACGGTCGGGTTGGAAATGCGGGAATACATATGTCCGTCATCGGTCAGGTCAAACAGCTTTGCGACCTGCGCGGTGGACTCATATTTATAGGTAGTGCTCTGATAAATCGGCAGAGTCAGCGGCTCTCCGTTGGCGGGTGTATAACCCTCATGCAGGCACTTTGTTTCGATTTTCATGTCGATCATTCCTTTTGATTCGGATTTGTTTCACACAAAAGACGAAGCCTCGGCAGCCGATACAATCCCTATCCGCGCAGAAATCTCCTTCTTTTTTTCATTGTAGCACGTCAAAGTTTTTTTTGCAACACTACCAAAAAATCTTTTACAGATTTGTAAGGTACGGTAATTTTTGAAAAGACAAAGATTTCCAAGCGGGCGTTTCTTGCTTTTTACTTTGGATGGGTATATAATGAAGATATTTACGGGAAGTGTAAAAATACCAATGGGACGATAAGGAGGAATTCCGATGAAACGATGGATAGCAGCAACCGCAGCAGCTCTGATGGTCTGCACTGCAAGCGTAGCTGCAACAGCCGCGTCGGCCAATGCTGTATTTGATTTTCAAGACAAGGTTTTTTTGACGCTTCCGATGCAGCAGGAGGAAAGCATCTACCTTTCACTGAACACCGACTACGACCGTCAGCTTGCTCAGCTGGTCTATGAACAAACCGGACAAGAGGCAGACTGTTTTTATCGCTTTGATACCGCCGAGCAGGAACTTCTGCGCACCGCAACACTGTTTTTGCAGGCAGATGAAGACCAGCAGCTGTATGAACTGGATGAGGACGGACAACTGGTTTTGGTAGAAGCCGACTATACCACAGGATACACCATCGGCAAGGATGGAGAGCGCCTAAATGGCTATTTGCTGCACACAAAGCATCTCGGCTGCTATGTTGTTACTGACTAACGGTTGATTCGCCGTAAAAAGTTGCCGGAAAATGTGTGACAACTGCCAAATCCGGTTGATTTTACCGCGTGGCTGTGCTAAAATAAAACCGTATATAATGGAGATTTTGTAAATCTGTCCCATTTTTACCATTTTGAATATCCCGGCTGGTTTCGTTAGGAGAGTCAGCGGGTTTTCAGACTAAAAAAGGAGCGAGAATATTATGAACAAAAAAGTACTTTCCCTGGCAGTAGCAGCAATGCTGACCGTCAGTGCATCTGTAAGCGCAAGCGCAGGTTCTTGCCTGAAAGACGCTGTCAGCAGAGGCAACAAATCTGAGATGAAGAGCTCCACCAGCAGAAGCAATTCTTCTTCCCTGAAGAGCTCTACCAGCAGAAGCAACTCTTCTTCCCTGAAGAGCTCCACCAGCAGAAGCAACTCTTCTTCCCTGAAGGGTTCTGCAAACAGAAGCAACTCTTCTTCTCTGAAGAGCTCCACCAGCAGAAACAACGGTTCTTCCCTGAAAGGTTCTGCTAACAGAGGCAGCTCCACCTCCCTGAAGGGTTCTGCTAACAGAGATTGCAACTGCTAATCGGATTTAGACAAACCGTTTTGTAACCGTAAAAGCCCTGCCGCCTGGCAGGGCTTTTTTGTGTCTGAAAGAGCCATCCTCCAATGGTTGCTATTCTGTTATAAATGGAATATAATGCAGAGGAAAGCTCATCGAAGGATTGGAGAACTATCATGGAACAGATTTTGATTATAGAGGACGATTTCAGTTTGAATCAGGGACTGTGCCGTGCGCTCAAGCAGGAAGAGCGTCAGCTGATTCCCTGCCCTAACTTAAAAACTGCACGAGAACAACTGCTGTGCAGCGACCCTTCACTGGTGCTGCTGGACATCAATCTGCCGGACGGCAGCGGTCTGGACTTTTTAAGGGAAATAAAGACCTCCTCCCCGCTGCGCCCAGTCATCCTGCTGACCGCCAACGACACTGACATGGACATCGTAAATGGATTGGAGCAGGGTGCAGACGATTACATCACCAAGCCCTTTTCCCTGTCTGTTCTGCGTGCGCGGGTCAATACCCAGCTGCGCAAAAAGAACAGCCGAGCCGACAGCATCTTTCGGGACTATGGATTTGTCTTTGACTTTGAACGGATGCAATTTTGGACCGATGGCACCGCTGTGGAACTGAGCAAAACCGAGCAGAAGCTGCTGCGCCTGCTGGTGGAAAACCAGGGAACCACCCTGAGCCGCAGCCGTTTGATCGACCGCATCTGGACCGACGGTGCAGAATATGTCGATGAAAACGCCCTCTCGGTCACTGTTAAACGGCTGCGCGACAAACTGGGCGCACACGATTTTATCCAAACCGTCTACGGCATCGGCTACTGCTGGAGGAAAAAGAATGGACAATGAACGCCTGCTTCTGCTGGCGGTCGGTATGATTTTGCTTGCTCTGCTGATTGTCCTCATCGACCGACGCCGAACCAAAAAAACAATGGACACCATCGAACAGATGCTCGATGCCGCATTGGAAGGAAGCTACGCCGAAAGCCACTTTGATGAAAGCCGCCTTTCTGCGCTGGAAACCAAGTTTTCCGACTACCTCTCCTCCTGTACCCTCTCCGCACAAAATGTGACGGTCGAAAAGGACAAGATCAAACAGATGATTTCCGACATCTCCCACCAGACCAAAACGCCCATCGCCAACCTGATGCTGTACAGCGAGCTATTGTCGGAGGAAGAGCTGCCCCCGCAGATGCGCTCCAATGTGGAAGCCATCCGCCAGCAGAGCGAAAAGCTGCGATTTCTCATTGACTCGCTGGTCAAGCTCTCCCGTTTGGAAAACGGCATCCTGACCCTTTCGCCACACCCACAGCCGCTCCAGCCATTGCTGGATGAAATCGCTGCCCAGTACACCCGTAAAGCCGACGAAAAAGGGTTGACCTTCACCGTTCTTCCCACCGCCGCTGCTGCCGATTTTGATGGCAAATGGACTGCCGAGGCGCTGGGTAACCTGGTGGACAATGCCATCAAGTACACCGAATCGGGCAGCATCTGCGTCGGTGTGCAGCTGTACGAGCTGTTTGCCCGCGTGGACGTGACCGACACCGGCATCGGCATTGCAGAAGCCGAGCAGCCCAAAATCTTCTCCCGCTTCTATCGCTCCCAGGCGGTGTGCGAAGAGGAAGGGGTCGGCATCGGACTGTACCTGGCAAGAAAAATCATCAGCGACCAGGGCGGCTATATCAAGTTGCACTCCGAAGTGGGCACCGGCTCCACCTTTTCTGTTTTTCTGCCGCGCTCTGCCCAAATCTTATAAAACTGTAAGATTCTTTTGACTTCTGGAAAGATTGTGGAAAGATTGATATGCGATAATCTGTATGCAAGGATCAACGTTATCTTTACATACAGATTTTTTTATGGAGGTATTTGGTATGAAAATTTTACAGGCAAGCAACCTGACAAAAATTTACGGCTCCGGCGAAAATGAGGTCCACGCGCTGGACGGCGTCAACTTCTCGGTGGAGAAGGGAGAGTTCGTTGCCATCGTCGGAACCTCCGGCTCCGGTAAATCCACCCTGCTGCATATGCTCGGTGGACTGGACCGCCCGACCGGCGGCAGTGTCGAGGTGGATGGCAAGGAAATCTTCTCCCTCAAGGATGAGGAGCTGACCATCTTCCGCCGCAGAAAGATTGGCTTCGTCTTTCAAAATTACAACCTGGTGCCGGTTCTGAATGTCTATGAAAACATCGTCCTGCCGGTGCAGCTGGACGGCAAGACACCCGATGCCTCCTACATCGACAGCATCATCGAAACGCTGGGTCTGGAGCGCAAGCTGGAAAATCTGCCCAACAACCTCTCCGGCGGTCAGCAGCAGCGGGTTGCCATCGCGCGTGCGCTCGCTTCCAAGCCTGCCATCATCCTTGCCGACGAGCCGACCGGAAACCTCGACTCCAAAACCAGTCAGGACGTGCTGGGTCTGCTCAAGGTGACGAGCCAGAAGTACGGTCAAACGATTGTGATGATCACCCACAACGAGGAGATTGCCCAGCTTGCCGACCGCATCATCCGCATCGAGGACGGCAAGATTGTCGAGCGCCGATAAGGAGGGTGTGTTATGAAGGTAAAAAACAGACGCTGCATCCGAACGCTCAGCTTTCGGCAGCTCAAAGCATCCAAAAGCAGGAACCTCATCGCGGTATTTGCCATCGCTTTGACCACCCTGCTGTTCACCTCGCTGTTCACCATTGCCCTTTCCATCAACGACGGCTTTCAGCAGTCCAACTTCCGCCAGTGCGGCGGCTGGAACCACGGCAGCTTTAAATATCTGACTGAGGAGCAGTTTGACCAGATCAAGACCGACCCGCTCATTCAGGAATGGGGATTGCGCCGCTTTGTCGGAATGCCCGACGACATCCCCTTCAACAAATCCCATGTGGAGGTCGGTTACTCGGACGCTACACAGGCGCACTGGATGTACTGCGACCCCATCGAAGGCGCTCTGCCGCAGGAGGGAACCGACCAGGCTGCCACCGACACCCGCGTGCTGGAGCTGCTGGGGGTAGAACCTGAGCTTGGCGCACAGTTTACCGTCACCTTTCCGGTGGACGGTCATACGACCACCCAGACCTTCACCCTGTGCGGCTGGTGGGAATATGACGAGGCAGTGGTAGCAAACCACATCCTCATCCCGCTCAGCCGTGCCCAGCAAATCTATGACGAGGTCGGTCTCATCCCGGGTCAAGCCAAAGACGGAATGACCGGCAGCTGGAACCTGGACGTCATGTTCAAAAACTCTCTGAATATCGATCAGAATATGAAGCAGGTGCTTGCCAACTTCGGCTATCAGGATGAAAGCCCTGCTGACGGAGACAACTACATTCGCACCGGTGTCAACTGGGGATACAGCGCCTCTCAGCTGGCAGAAAACATCGACCCCGGCACCATCCTTGCCATTGCTGCCATGCTGCTGCTGATTGTCTTCACCGGTTATCTGATTATCTACAACGTCTTTCAGATTTCGGTGGCAAACGACATCCGCTTCTACGGTCTGCTCAAGACCATCGGCACCACCCCTTCCCAGATTTCCCGCATGATTCGTCTACAGGCGCTGCTGCTCAGCCTGCTGGGCATCCCGCTCGGTCTGGTGGGCGGCTGGTTTGTCGGCGGCGCGCTCACACCGGTCATCATCTCCCGTCTGGATGGCATCGTCAGCCTGGTTTCCCTCAACCCTGCCATCTTCATCGTTTCTTCGCTGTTTTCCCTCTTCACCGTGCTGCTTTCCTGCTACCGTCCCGGAAAGATAGCCGCCAAGGTTTCACCGGTGGAAGCCGTCCGCTACACCGAGGGCAGCAACATCAAGCGCAAGAAAAAACGTTCTGTAAAAAACCTTTCGCTCTTCTCAATGGCAAAATCCAACCTGGGACGCAACCGCACCAAAACGGTGGTCACCGTTCTCTCCCTGTCGCTGGCTGTCGTCCTGCTCAACCTCACTGTCACCTTTACCAATGGCTTTGACATGGACAAATATCTTGCCAACTTTGTCACCAGCGATTTCGTTCTGGCGGATGCCAAATATTTTCAGACCGTCGCTCTCTTTGGCGGCGACACCCTGCTGCCGGAGTCGGTCATCGACGAGGTAGAAGCACAGGGCGGCATCACCGAAGGCGGCAGAGTGTACGGCAGAACCTTTTCTTCACAGGAATTCATCACCGAGGACTACTACCGCACCCTGCACGGTATGTGGATGAGCCGGGAGGAGATGGACCGCGCGATTAAATTTGAGGAAAAAAATCAGGAGGGTCTGATTGCCGAGGATGCTCAGCTGTACGGCATGGAGCCGTTTGCATTGGACCGCCTGCGCCTGCTCGAAGGCGACCTTTCGCCGCTGTACACCGACGGCAGCCGCTCGATTGCCGCTGTCTACTCCGATGATGATTACGGCGAACCACGCCCCGACTCCCACTGGGCAAAGCTGGGCGACACCGTCACCATCCGCTATGTGGAGGAATGGGAATACTATAATCCGCTCACCGGAGAGGTTTTCCCCGAGGGGACCAATCTGGATACGGTCGCCGGCTATGCCTCCCGCGCCAAACGCTGGCGGGATGTCGATTACACCGTCTGTGCGCTGGTCTGTGTTCCTTCTTCCCTTTCTTACCGCCACTACGGCTCGGATGAATTTATCCTCAATGCCCAGACCTTCTGCACCGACTCGGGCACCGATTCGGTCATGCTCTACGCCTTTGATACCACCGACGAGGCAAACGCCGCGATGGAAAGCTTCCTTGCCGACTACACCGAAAATCAAAACCCGCAGTTCGACTATGAAAGCAAGGCGACCTACGTTGCACAGTTTGAAAGCTTCCGCTCGATGTTCCTGATGCTGGGCGGCACCTTGAGCTTCATCATCGGGCTGGTGGGCATCCTCAACTTCTTCAATGCCATCCTCACCGGCATCCTGACCCGTAAGCGGGAATTTGCCATGCTGCAATCGGTCGGCATGACCGGCAGACAGCTCAAGCAGATGCTGGTCTACGAAGGGCTTTGCTACTCGCTCGGAGCCGCACTGCTCTCGCTGGCGATTGCTCTGCTCATGGGACCGCTGGTCGGCTCCGCGGTAGAAAATCTCTTCTGGTTCTTTAGCTACCGCTTTACCATACTGCCGATTTTCCTTTTGCTTCCGGTGTTTGTCCTGCTGGGCTCTCTGGTCCCGTTAGGAATCTACCACAGCGTTGCCAAATTGACTATCGTGGAACGCCTGCGGGAAACTGAATGATTTTCTTCACCTGAAAAAACCACCCCACCTGCCTGTTGGCAGGTGGGGTGGTTTAGTTTTCCTGGGTTAAATCATTTCAATCAATCTATTTTTTATGCAAATATCATAACCCAACTTCTTTTCCCCTACAGAATCAAATAAAACAACAATGCTGGCTCCATCAATACTACTAATCGTTCCTTCTCCATAGAGTTTATGCTTTACTTTTTGCCCCACTATCTCTGCAGGGATTTCGACAACGTGTATTAGTAGTCCATTTGAAGTAGTTGGAATCACAGGCACTGTTTTCTTTATTTCTCTGTTTCTAGATTTCTTGCGTCCTGCAAGCATCCTTCTGTATTCTTCATCAATATTTTTTCCGTACGCCTTGTAATCATCCATGTCCTTAAACACAAACATATTCGGCTTTTCAACGTCGTTGTCCGGCACAGGGCGAATAGGAAACATCCAGACTTTTCTATCCATTCCGTCTTCGTCTGGTTGAATATCTGTATACGGTTTATCTACAAGTTCAATTCTTCCACAGTAGATATATTCTCCCCTATTCATAACCTCAAACAGATGGACATCAATGCCATTTTTGCCACAAGAGGCCAAAGTCGCGTTCTGAGCCCAATTAATATCTTGGTCACCTTTTTCCCCATACCAGTGTAATGAAGTACGCCACCGATCCATTTATCGTGATAAATTCCTTTCGTATAATCGGAAATAATAACCAAGCTATTCGTTGCTTTAGAGCGGCGCATACCACCCATATTTCCACATTTAAATATCTCCATTATATCAGTATTCTTCAGAATTTGACCAATTTCCAAACCAGGTTCAAACATGTATTACCACTTAACCCTTTCTGTTTTACGCTGTATTACTGTCCCCTCTATTTGTATAAAAGAACAACCGTCTCGACTATTGTTTCATTTTCCAAGGGCAATTCTTTTACTTCTGATCCATTGACAGGAACGGGGAAGTTGAAGATAATCTTCCTGATCCAGTTGCCGTCCGGCTGCTTTTCCGGGAACAATTCGATCCGCTCAATGAACGCCCGCATGAACTCCTTCCGGTCCACCTCGGAGGCGGCTTCATAGACCTGATCGAACGCCAACAGTAAGCGATAAATATTGTCACCGGAAATTTTCTCCTGTCGGATACTCCGTATCTGGCTTTGCACATCGTCAATCTGGACTTCGATCTCATCTATTCTACCATATTGCTCGTCATAGCGGCGCTGCAAATCAGAAATTTTCCGGTCATAATACGGGTCATTCACATCCAAACCGTCCATCTGCCGTTCCAGTCGGGTCTTTGTGCCTAACGTCTGCCGAAGCTGCGCTTGTAACGCTTCCAGCTGCTTCTCTAAGTCGTTCGTATCGACAGCGGAGCCGATTTTTGCCTTGATTGCATCCGCAAACCGTGGGTCACTGACCATAGCAGAGATAATTGACGCTACCATGCGGTTCATCTCGGTCTGCTCAATGTTCAGCCGGAAAGTACACTCGTGGCCTGTTGGCGTCACCGTATTCTTGCAGTAATAGTAATAGCGGGTCTTTTTGTCCTTGCTGTGGGCTTTTGCAATATTCCCGTACAGGCTTTTGCCGCAGCAAGGGCATTTCAGAATGCCGGACAGAATATGCGCATGGGTAGGATCGTTAACCTTCTCACGCCGATAAGCATTGACTTTCCGTTTCTCCTGCGCGAGATTCCAATCTTCTTCTGAAATGATAGCCTCATGCTTTCCCTCGTACACGGGAAACTCCGACTGTTCAACCACGTGCATCTCATTCCGGGTACCGATCTTCTTCTCTGTCCGGCGTCTACCATAGGCGATTTTCCCTATATATACCGGATTGTCAATGATACTTTTCACAAAGCTGGCGGAAAAACCGGGAATAGTGCCGTTTTGCCGCAGCTTTTTCACAAAGCCCTGCCGGTTCAGATATTTCGCCACGCCGCTGACACCATCGTTGGTGTGAATATAGCGGTCAAAGATGGTGCGGATCACGTCCACTTCATCCTCAGCGATCAGCAGTTCACCTTTTTCAAGACGGTATCCATAAGGGGCAAAGCCGCCGTTCCATTTTCCTTCACGGGCTTTCTGCTCCCGTCCAGCCATCGTCTGTGTCCGAATATTCTCACGCTCTATCTCTGCCACCGCAGAAAGGACAGAAATCATCAGCTTGCCGGAATCCTTGGAACTGTCAATGCCATCTTCCACACAAATCAAATTGACACCGAAATCCTGCATCAGCTGCAAAGAATTCAGTACATCGGCAGCATTTCTTCCGAATCGAGACAGTTTGAACACCAGCACATATTCCACGCCATCTTTGCAGTCCTGAATGTCTTGCAGCATCCGCTGAAATTCGTGTCTGCCCTGAATATTCTTGCCGGAAAAGCCTTCGTCAGAATATTCGCCAGCCACTACCATATCTTCGTATTCAGCGTATTTTCGCAGCTTATCACGCTGAGCATCCAGACTGTATCCGTCCACCTGCATGGAAGTAGATACCCGTGTATAAAGATAGCATTTTGTTTTAGTTTTCTTCATACGGGTCGCCCCTTTCTTCCATCTCTGAACATTCATCCGTTACTTTCTTTTTCGCCAGACCTTCATTCTGAATGTAGTACTCCAACAAACGGAGCACATATTCCGGCGCATGGCGGTTATCCAGTTCCCACTCTGTCACAGTCCGATAGGGAATCTGAAAATATTTACAAAATTCCTTGCGGTTCATGCCTGTACTTTCCCGCAATTCTTTTATTTTGGTTTTGCAGTCCATTTCTTTTACCCCATAAAGCAAAAATACACGTTGCGTATTTATTATAGCATACGCCAAACAAATACGCAACGTGTAAATCAAATTTATATCAAGCGGCTTTGTCAAATTCCTGATACACCGAAACGGGTTGCTTTCCCGATACCACAGAACGTGTGCAGCCAGCATTCGCAGTCTCCTGCATCTGCCCCAATAGCTGCGGACCATACTTCTGCAACAGCCGCGACATCACATCAACACAGCGGTCAAACGCCGCATTATATTTCGGATCATCATAAACTTTGCTCAATAGGCCGCTCCTTTCCTCTATGGCTGCTCTGCGCATAGATGTTCAAAACTTCTGCCGGTATCTGTTCCAAAATCGCCACGGCACTGTCATAGTCGCGCCGCAGCTTGAGGTCTTCGATCTGCTTTAGGGTGCTGA
>OJAI01001820.1_pt1 | contig 10413 bp, 9 predicted proteins | sample 1588891 | NCBI WGS metagenome assembly OJAI01 (sample SAMN03283255) | human gut metagenome | biome: human-associated habitat; material: feces | host: Homo sapiens | place: USA | collected 2013 | reverse complement strand
AGCAGGGCGCCCGTTACGGAAACTCCTTCCTGGCAGGCATTGGCGCCTGTTCCGCTCACACCCGAATTGGAAGTCAGCACCCAAAGAACGGCAGAACCTAAAATAGCTCCTATTACCTGAAACAGCATATACATGCCGGCATCCTTTCCGCTCATACGGCCGGAAAGCAGGCAACCGAGCGTTATCGCCGGATTAATGTGGCAGCCCGAAACGCCACCGATAGTATAGGCCATAGCCACCACCGACAATCCGAAAGCAAGCGCCGTACCTATTACCGTGGCCGCCAGATTAGGGTCGGCCGATGTGCACGACAGACTGACTGCCGTGCCGCAGCCCATAAGAACGAGAACCATGGTTCCCAGCATTTCTGCAATGTACTTTTTCATAACATCAATTTATTAGATTAAACTTAAGGCATCCCGATATACCTTATATATAAGGCAGCGTAACCGGATACCAACGGTACAAATATAAAATTTAAGCAGCATTTATTCATGCTTTAACATAAAAAAAGAACTCAATTATTCATTATAGCGGAAAAATCATTCATAAATTCCTTTAATCATTTTTTAACAATACCGGCTTACGGCTTTATCAAATTACAGTTATAACTTTGCATGTGATTAAGGAAAGGAAATCACTCCTTGCCCAATATTTACAGAACGAATTACAAAATGAAAAGTCAAACCAAGAAAATACTCAAACTGTCCGGTATCATACTGGGAGCACTCACAGCCGTTGCAGGCATACTGATTGCCGTAGTCCTGAACTTCATATTCACTTCCGAGAAGCTGACTCCCATAGTATTGGAAGCCGCCAACCGCAACCTGAACGCCAAGCTGGACATGAAAAGCGTGGAGCTTACCTTTTTCTCAACATTCCCCCGCTTTGGAGTGCAACTGACCGACGGAACCCTGGTTTCCAAAGCCATCCGCGACACGCTGTGGCAACGGACCGACACCCTGGTATCATTCAAAAAGGCGGTAGCGGTGGTCAACCCCATGGACTACCTGCGGCAACAGAAAATCAGCATCCACCGCCTGGCACTGGAACATGCCGATATCTACGCCTATAAAAACAAAGACGGCATTGCCAACTGGGACATCACCGTTCCGGATACGGTACAGTCCGCCTCTTCACCTGCCGGAGACGCCATGAACATCAGCGAGCTCGACATCCGGCAAATTTCCATCCAGCACGCCACGGTAACCATGGACGACCGCGACACACGCATTTTCGCCAACCTATGGGACACAAACCTTACCCTGAAAGCCAATATGAAGAAAGGCCATTCCATGCTGGCAGTAGATTTCCGCAACAAGAACCTTCTCTTCTGGCAAGACGGGCAGTTGTTGGCAAACCGCATCGCCACCCACCTGCGCACCGACCTTGAACTGAATACCGCCCGGCACTCCCTGCTCCTGCACGATGCCATGATTGACATCAACGGTACGAAATTGGGAGTAAAAGGAACCGTGCGCCGCGACACCGCAGCCCAAGCGCTCGACGTCGATTTGCAATACGGGCTGCACACCCCCTCACTGGAAACCGTACTGCACATGATTCCGGAGAGCATCCTGAAAAAGGCGGAAGTATCGGCAGGAGGAGAAGTAAGTTTCATCGGCACACTGAAAGGCATGTACGGCAAGCAGAAGATGCCCCTTGCCACGCTTGGACATCAGGATAAAAGATGCTTTCGCCAGATACGCCGGGCTGCCTTACGGCATAGACAAGGTAAACGCCGACTTTTCCGCCCGGATAGACCTCATGCGGAATACCCCCTCTTGCCTGAACCTGAAAATCTTCCAGTTCAAAGGCGCCGACACCGACATATTGGCCGATATGAAAGTGGACAACCTGCTCACCGACCCGGACATCACCTTTCATACCCGCTCCACCGTCGACCTGAATACGCTGGCGCAGATTTTCCCTCTTCAGGAAGGCATCGGCATGGATGGAAAGATGAATGCCGACCTGAAACTGCGTTGCCGCCTGTCCACCCTCAAGAAACAGGATTGGGGACGGGTAAAGATGCAAGGCAAAATCAGAACGGACAAACTCGTGCTACGCCATACCCAAAAGAATTTCGAGTTCACAAGCAACGCTACGCTGGACTTTGCCGGCAACGAATGGCTCGGAGGGCGTGTTGAAATCAAGGATATGACGCTCCGCTCACCTGCCCTGAACTCAGCCACGGAAAGCTTTACGGCGGCAATCAGAACCTATCCTACCCAAGACACGCTGCGCCCTGCCAAGACGGAATGCAAGATAGAGATGAACAAGTTGAGAATATCCCTAGCGGATTCGCTCGACCTCTTTTGCGGAAAATCATCCGCCCGCCTCAAGCTGCAACCCGGAGAACACAACCCTGCCAATCCGCAGATAGGGCTTACACTGGAAGTGGACACACTGTTCTGCCGCATGGGCGACACCCGCCTGGGAATGGACAAAGCAGGCATCGGAATAACAGCCGAAAAAGTACGCGATTCGCTGTGGATACCCAAAGGCATCATCGGTTTCCACCGCATGGCGTTCCGCACCCCGGAATGTGCGCTTCCCATACAGGTGCAGAAAACTTCCGTCACGGTAAACGACCGCGTCATCACCCTGCGCAATGCCACCATGCGCATCGGCAAATCCGATATCACCGCTACCGGTTCAATTCACGACCTGTACGGCGCCATGCGGCATCACAAGCTTCTGCGCGCCAAATTGGACGTATCGTCCGAACAGTTGGACTGCAACCAGTTGATACGGTCGATATCGCTCCCGTCGGATACACTGGCTGCGGAAAGCGATACGGTCTCCACCGAAGTAAAGCTGTTCGTCATCCCCAAGAACCTGGATTTTGAACTGCAGACCGATTTCAGGAAAGTCTATTACGAGAAAGTCACGTTCAACAATGTCCGCGGAGCTGTGGACATCCGCAACCAGTCCGTCTACCTAAAGCAGCTCAGCATGAAAGGCATGGGTTCGGACATGAACACCACCCTCGTCTATCAGGCAAAATCTCCGGAAGAGGGATTTGCCGGTTTCGACTTCCGGCTGCACAACATCAACATCGGGAAGCTGGTAGACTTCGCCCCTTCCCTGGACACGATTGTCCCCATGTTGCGCTCATTCGAGGGAACGGTCGATTTCAATGTGGCTGCCGCCGCTTCCCTGGACTCCGCCCTGAACATCAAAATCCCCACCATGCGGTCGGCCATTCACGTCAAGGGAGACAGCCTTGTGCTGATGGACGGTGAGACTTTCGCCGAAATCTCCAAAAAATTCTTCTTCAAAAACAAGAAGAGAAACATGATAGACAGCATTTCCGTCAACATCGGCATCAAAGACGGAAATGTAACCGTCTATCCGTTCGAAATATCAATGGACCGTTACAGAGCGGCGGTAGGCGGCACACAAGGACTGGATATGAAGTTCGACTATCACATCTCCATCCTGAAATCCCCCATTCCGTTCAAACTGGGCCTGAATATATCCGGAACTCTGGACGATATGAAGTTCAAGCTCGTCAAGGCGCGCTACAAAGATGCGGTCACACCGGCAGAGGTACATAAAGTCGATAGCGCAATAGTCAATATGGGGCAGCAGATTGCCGAGGATTTCAAAAAGATTATGAAAAGGTAAATTTCAGCGAATCGCTAAAAACAAAGAGGGGATGCAGAAAGACGCTTGATGATTTTTTAGGCACGGAATACACGGAAAACGCGGATTTTCTTTATTTTTTTCCGTGAAATCCGTGTATTCCGTGCCTAAAAAGAAACATTCAGTAAATGTCTCTAAAAAGTAAGATGGCACATGAAGCTGATAGATTAAAATTACATAAGCATAAGGCTGCTGAAAATACAACAATCCTATGCTCACTATTAGCTACCTGTAAAGCAAAAGTAACCCAAGGGAATGGCTGAATGATATCATAGCCAAACTTCCATATTATCTGGAAAAGGACTCCGGGAAAAATGTTCATGAACTTCTTCCTGATGTTTGGAAGTTGGAGAAGTCTAATACGAATACAATTGGAGTTTAAATATTTATGTTGAAGAAAAAAACTCGATATTAACTTGTGATTAAAGTTGATATCGAGTTTTCTATTTATGAAAATACAATGTGTACTTTACCGGATGCTTACATTGAATATACCCTATTTACGAATCTACAACTTTATCGGAGACTCTGATATATTTGATATACTTTTTGAGTTATTTTTTTCCAATCAAAATCAATTAAATTGTACGCTCTTGAAGAGTTATTCGTTAACTTCCTAATAATACCTTGAACTAAAGATTTTTCATCTTTCAAATCAAAATAATCATCTTTATTCAAATCTACGAGATGGGTAGCAGGTATATCGCTTACTAAGACATCCAATCCATAAGCCATAGCCTCTAATAGCACAATAGGAAAGCCTTCATTCCTAGAAGATAAAACAAACAATCCTGCATTAGAATAAAGTTGAGACAATTTATCACCTACAGTAAATCCTGCAAACACTATTCTTTCTGGTTTTATAAGTTGCTTTAGCTCTTCCATATAACCTATTTCAGTTTCTACTCCACCAGCAATAACTAATTTATAATCAGTATTGACTTTTGCAAAAGCTTTTATTAACAAATCAAAACCCTTTTCTGGAGTTATACGCCCAACAGCTAAAATATATTTTTTCCTTTCTAACCCCAGTGAATGAATAAAATCCAATGATTGCAAAATACGCGTATCAGGAATTCCATTAGGGATATATACATATTTAGATATATATTTCTGAGGAGATTTTTGCATTTGATATTTATTTACAAAAATCACCTCATTAGAACACGATAACGCTATCTTCTCGCTTATCTTTAAAAGTAATTGTGCTATTTTTCCCCATTTTTTATGCTCATAATTAGCACTGTGATAAGTCATTACAACTTTTACACCAAACAATCGAGCCAATGGAGAAAACATTGCTGGTCCGATATTATGATAGTGAATTACATCAGGTCGTTTTATTATTGAAGCACAAGTTGCAAGAAAAGAATGTATTACAGCCTCAACACCTTTTATTCGGGTAGAGGGCAGATCCACAAAATGTATATTTTTATACTTTGGAGTACAAACGATATAAGGTTTTCTACGATATACAAAAATTTCCACAGGACACTGCTTTCCCATGGTCGTATAAAGAATTTCACAATGTTTCTCTACCCCTCCTTGAGTTTCAGGAAACCCCCTTGTTCCTACTACACATATTTTCATAGAATAACAAATATTATTTATAACTATCTATAATTTGTTGATAAAAGGGCAATAAACGCTTATAATAACTTTCTTTACTCATATCATCATGAGCAAATTGAATAGCATTATTGCTCATTTCTAAGTATTGCTCATCCGTTAAATTTGCAGCTTGTTTTATCAACTCAGCTAGTTCAATTTCATTCTTAGGCGAGAAAATATAACCCGTTTTTCCTTCTTCAATGATTTCCGGAATACCACCAATTCTTGCACCAATGGCTGGAACTCCTTCTGCATATGACTCAATAATTGCCATTGGATTATTTTCATACCACTCAGAAGGTACTATAACAAAATAAGCATTTCGTTTTAATTCAACTAATTCTTGACCTGATTTGAAACCTAAAAATTCAACATTATCTAAATGATGTTCTATCTTATAAGAATTCAACTCATTATCTAATGGACCAGCTCCTACTATTTTTAACTGACAATCTGGATTTTTTTTCATCGCATTCATTAGGGTAACAATACCCTTTTCCTCCGACAATCTTCCTAAAAATAAAAAATATTTTTCCCCAACAACACAACGACCATAAGGAGCAATAGAAACTGAAAAATTATGTAAAACAATATTAGCTTTATTCTTTAAGACTGGCATATATTGCTCACATTTTTTTCGTGCAAAATCACTTACATATAAAAAGCCATCAATACATTTACTCGGGTTAAAAAATCTATTCCTAAAATACATTTCTGCCGCCATAAAAAAACTCAAAAAGCGACTTCCTTTTGTACATTTGTGAGTAAAACAACGATAAAAATGCTTACCTGCACAAGCCTCACATACTTCCCCTCCCCCATTCTTAAAACTATATGCAGGACACACTAGCCTATAATCATGTACTGTGAATATTACTGGAATATTATATTTTTTCAAAACCGGAAATATAGAAGGGGATATTTGTCCCCACATCAGATGAATATGAGCTATATCGGGCTTTTCATCTAAAATTAACTGCTCCATTTTTCGTGCAGCGTCCGGATAATAAAAATAATTACGCAAATTAATAACCTGCCGAAACATCCCTTTTCGAGTTTCTTTGGATTCTGGAAAGTATCTTTCAAACTTTGAAGGAAGGTTGTTATCCCATTTCAAAGTAAAATAGACTATTTCATGCCCTTCCTTTTCTAACATTTCACCAGTATTGAAACAAACAGTTTCAGCACCCCCTTTATTATAGTTATAAACATCAACTAATAGTACTTTCATATTTTATAAATTATTAAAACCCCAATAAATATTCTCCTTTATCAGTCCGCTTTTGATTAATAAGATACATATTTTCATTTATATGTTTTTTATCAACAAATCGTAAATAAATCTTCATTCCATCCAATTGCCTCGACAACACTCGACTAACTTCAATAATGCGATGATTGATTGCAGTTTTATTCAATACTGAAGGTATGGTACATAAATCAAGCTCATTATCTATATCAATAATTTTCTGTATTTCATCTTCTTGGTTACGAATAACTAATTGTGGCAACCAAATATCAGAATATACTTTAGAAGTACCTTTATTGTATATAGTAAAACAAACTTTTAATTTTCCATTTTTAATTCCTATTGTATGCTTTGCAATATCTAAATAAAAAGCATATCCTAATTGGTTTGCAGCTTCTTGCCATATATATTCAGCCTGTTGGGTTATGCTATCTAAAGGGATAGCAGTCCACAAATGAACAAGCGATACACCATAATCTGAAATATTTTGCAAAATCAAGTCTTTACCTATATTAAATTGTCCGTTATTTTCACCTATAAATGGAGCCTTTATATGTTTTACTTTTGCTATGTCTTTTAATGGTTTTCCTAAATAATCTAAATCAAAATCATATAAATAATCAGAAGAGCCTAGGTGGTCCATAAATAGACCAAACTCTTTGCTTCCATAGTATAATCCATCTTTATTTTTATTCTTACTGCCATAAGTAGTTGTTAACAAATAATATTGAAAATCATAAATTGCTGGATTTTTCGTTGTATTAGTACGCATACCATAACTAGGAGCAATCAAAAGATACCTAAACAAATGTTTTTTATACAATTCTGCTATTTGAATTAATGATTTGGAATCTTTATAATCCACATAATCTGTTGTAATGCCCTCACCCCATGAACCAATGAAGCCCATTTCAATGCAATATATTAAATCTCCTCGTTTGCAATACTGTGACATATTCGTATCACTCATAATACAAGGAGCTTGTATTTCTTCTTCCAAATATTGCGCAAACAAACGCAGGACTGTATCATATACTTTTTGCACTAACGGATTACGATAATCCATAATAGCTACTTGATCATAAGTAGTAAAATATTTAGGATATATAGCTTTTCCCACAATAACGGGATAACTACTTCTCTGAATAATATTATACATCGTAGTGGGCATCCATATATGTATTTTTTTACTTTTAGCTTTAGGATGATCTACCAATGTAGATAATCGAGTACTATTCCCTTCGTTATTAGGGAAGACTCTCAATATGTACCGCGTTTTACTCTTTTCATTCAAAAATTTATCAAAATATTTTTTTATATTTCCATAAATTACATCTTCATTTAACACTCCATATTTTGAAATACATTCATCTGTAAAAATTTCATTAAGATAAATGTATTTGAATGCATTCGCAGTATAATATGATACTGAACAGAGATCAATATTTGCGACTTTCTTTACTATATCCTTATTAGTACACATATATCCCCGCCCAGGATTTGGATAATATGCAGCTAACTGCGCACACAAATTTTGAACGCCACAAAAAATAGATACTATAATAAATAAAAAACGTATCATCATGCTTTATTCCTCTATAATTCTTTTTAAAATACAATATGATTTTTTTCTTTCTTCTTTTATAATTCCATTTACAAAAGTATAATCAATCATTTTTGTTGCTATTGAAAAATCATTATAGTCAGTAACAATTCTATCTTGTAACCCTGTCAGTTGTAAAATGCTTTGATTCCTGCTTCCTGTTTTTGTATTAGGCAAGATCTCTATAAATTGCTTATTAAAATTAATAGAAAAAGCTGTTCCATGAAAGGAATCAGTCACTATATAAGTTGCATTATTTATGTAAGATAAGAACTCACCAACATCAGGTAAAAAAATGAATTTACCACCTCGCATAATTTGATGTAAAGAAGGGGATACTCGATAAAGCGGCAAACCTACATGCTTGGCAAATTTCATCGCATATCGATCCAATATTGGATTATTATGTATTTGATAAACTAACACATATCTACCTTGTATTTCTTTGTGAATGAAGTGCATCCATTCTTCTTTATCCAATAAGAGTGTAGGATCTAATACTTGACCAGCACATTTCAACTCCATTTCTTCCAACAGCGTCACCGCACTATTTTCTCTAACAGTAATTGCATGATACCGAGCAAGCATCTGAGCATATTCTTTCAAAATAGCTTTTGTAAAATCTGTTCGCCCAAAGCTACCTGCATATGCTATTTTTTTAGCTTTATCATCTACATAACTTAAAAAATAAGCAGAATCATGATACCCCGTAGTAATAGGTCCCCATACTTGATCACTCCCCGTCATATAAACATCTGCCTTAGGACAATCATTTTTTAAATCTTCTAAAGATTGATAACGCTTAGACATGATAAGATACTTCTTTCTCATCTTGCTAAATTTGGCTTGAGCCCATCTATCCCCCGGATATCTCAATGCTATATATAACCATTTCTTAAAAACACTATTGTTCCAGCCAGATTTATGACTTAATAAAGTCAACAAACCTTTTAATCCCGACTCGTCTTCTCTAATGTAATCTACAATTTCAGCAGTGTGGCCCAATTTAGCAATAATCTTCTCTGTAGCTATTGTCTGTAACAATGAACCATAGTTATTGGGAGCATGTCTTGTAATTATTGATATTTTCATCTTAATATTATATTTCTTAAATCAGGAATTTTATGAATAATACGGTACATAATTATTGGCATTTTAGGCAATAACTGAAGTACAAATATAAAAAAATTTCGTTGAAATATTTCCAATATTCCTGCTATTTTAATCCTCGCGGAACATTTCTTTCCTTGGAAGTAAGGAATCATTTGTTGCTTCCTATTTATATCTTTTAAACTAAGACCAGGAATAACTTCACTATATGATTTTTTAATCAGTTCCAAGTTCTCTACTGCATTCAAAATTTCACAACCAACTGTGGTATGTACAACTACCAAATTGCTACCTTGTACATCTCCAGCATTAATTCCTCCCCACGGATCCATAAGAGAAAGGTCTGCGTGATATTGACTAAATGGATCCCCACAGATATTACAGCCTGGTACAGTCCAAATCCTTTTACCAAAAGGTAAAATAGAAGCTCTCGCATAAGGCAATTTTCCTTGATTCAATTTAACTATTCCTGGCCAACCATTTCCTCTATATTGGAAATCAAAATAATTATCAATATTAATTTTCACTCCCATCATTTTTGCCCAAAAACGCGTAGAATCCAATGTCTTTTGTTGCTTGCAAAAAATACAAACTTTAATAAGGGTATCACATTTATGCTTTAATAAAACTTCCATTCCTTTGATTTGACAATTTGTGCCTACTACCATAAGTCTTTTACATTTGGGAATGAGCTCAATATTTGCATTCAACATCACAGAATGGTATACTGAATTAGGAATATCATCATGAGAAGGAATGTTTTCTTTCGAATAAAACATTCCTTCAGCATAAGGATACTTATTTGTTTTACAAAGCGTATATACCCCATCAATCAATCCTTGTTTCAAAGCTTGTATTATTAATGTCTTACAAGTACCGCCAGAAGAAGAGAGATATCTTATATCCGCATCATTACTTCTTGCAAAGTAATACTTCTTTTTAGGAAAATCCCGATTATATTCTTCAATCTGGTCTCCTATTGCAGCAGGACAAGATTTAATGCACTTTTTACACTTGATACAAGTATCTTGATCAATCTGTATATCAACCAACCCATTTTTTAATCTTTTGGCACTAAGAGACTTGGTGGGACATACAGCAAGGCAACTACCACATTGTTGACAATATTGGTATTCCTTAATTCCGCAACACTATAGTTTAACATTATTTATAAGTGCCTGAGCAACAA
>OJAI01001817.1_pt1 | contig 10445 bp, 6 predicted proteins | sample 1588891 | NCBI WGS metagenome assembly OJAI01 (sample SAMN03283255) | human gut metagenome | biome: human-associated habitat; material: feces | host: Homo sapiens | place: USA | collected 2013 | reverse complement strand
GGAATCACCCTCTACGATGTAGATCTCACAGTTTTCAGGGTTCTTGTCAGAACAGTCAGCCAGCTTGCCCGGAAGAGACATTCCGTCAAGTGCAGATTTTCTTCTTGTAAGATCTCTTGCCTTACGTGCTGCTTCTCGTGCTCTCTGCGCAAGTACTGATTTCTCAACTGTTGCCTTCGCAACCGTCGGATTCTGCTCCAGAAAGATCTCCAGCTGTTTGCTGACTACAAAATCAACAGCTCCACGAGCCTCACTGTTACCAAGCTTCTGCTTCGTCTGTCCTTCGAACTGTGGCTCCTCGATCTTAACACTTACGATTGCTGTCAGACCTTCTCGAATGTCATCACCACTTAAATTCGGTTCACTGTCTTTAAGCAGCTTATTCTTTCTTGCATAATCGTTGAATGTCTTTGTCAGTGCATTACGGAAACCAACGATATGTGTACCACCTTCCGGTGTATTGATATTATTTACAAAGCCATAGCTGTTCTCTGTGTAGGAATCATTGTGCTGCATGGCAACCTCAACCATGACACCATCTTTTTCACCTTCACAGTAAATGACCTCTGGATACAGTGCTTCTTTACTTCTGTTGAGATAAGTAACAAATTCCCTGATACCACCTTCATAGTGGAAGATTTTTTCTTTTTCCTGGTCTGCTCTGGTATCTCTCAAAACGATACGCAGACCTTTTGTCAGGAACGCCATCTCACGAAGACGCTGTTTCAGAATATCGTAATCATAAACAGTTTCTTCAAAGATTTCTTTATCCGGCAGGAATGTTACCTTTGTTCCTGTCTCTTCAGAATCACAGACACCAATCTCTTTCAGAGGATACATAGTATGTCCTCTTTCATAACGCTGCTGATATTTCTTACCTTCACGGCAGATCGTAACTTCCAGCCACTCAGACAGTGCATTTACTACAGAGGCACCTACACCGTGAAGTCCACCAGATACCTTGTATCCTCCACCGCCAAATTTACCACCCGCATGAAGAATGGTAAATACAACTTCTACTGCCGGTATTCCTGCTTTGTGATTGATTCCTACCGGAATACCTCGTCCGTTATCAACTACGGTAATGGAATTATCCGGATTGATCGTTACCTGGATTTCAGTACAAAATCCTGCTAACGCTTCATCTACCGCATTATCCACGATTTCATATACAAGATGATGCAGACCCCGGCTGGATGTACTTCCGATATACATACCAGGTCTTTTACGGACAGCTTCCAGTCCTTCCAGAATCTGAATCTGATCCGCGCCGTACTCTGTATTCTCTCCGCCCATTTGCTTCCTCCTGTCATTCTATATTCATTATAATGGAAACCGACATATCGACATTTTTCGCAGTCACCGGTTTCCAGATAGGCATAATAATACAAGATTATTATAGCACAAAACAGCCCTCATTCCAACAAAATCCCTTTAAATAAGAAGAAAAAAACGAGAGCCCGGTTTACACCAGACTCCCGTCAAACGTCTTACACTTTATTTCTGTTTTCTCTTTTTGTAAACAACTACTCCACCTGCGATCACGATCACAGATACCAGAAGAACCAGACCCCAGAATACCGGATTCATCGGGTCACCAGTCTTAACCGGACGACTTGTTGCACTTCCGCCATGGCTGGATGCATCACTTCCACCGTTAGATGTACCAGAACCACCATTGCTTCCGCCAGGTGTTACAGCAGCATCCTTCTTGGTATTGGTAATCTCGATGCTTCCATGATACTGATCAGACTCATTCAGCTTAACACTGCCTTCACCACTTACTACATATGCGAAAGAATCTTTATCGAGTACATTACCATCCTTATCGGTTTCCTTAACTGCATAAGTAACAGTATCTTTTATATCTTCTGAGAATGGAACCGTAACAGTAACTTTATCATTCTGCTTCAGTTCAACGGTGCTTACCGCCTTACCAGAATCATCAAATACAGTTGCATAGAACTTGTCGTCTACAGTCTTTTTCACACCGTCCACTACAACGTTCTTTGTAATCTCGATCTTTCCATTTACAAAGAAGCCTTCCGGAAGAGTTGAAAAAATGTTATTTACATAAGCTGCAATATCTGTAGCAACCGTATTGTCATCCACTACAACACTGTTGTCTTCCTTGTCTGCTGCATTCGTAACATTGTAATGGAAGCTGTTTTCTTTATCAATCTGCACCTCATCATTCAGCTTGATCGCCTTGTTATTCTCATCAAGCTCGAATACATAATAGGTACCTCTAAGAACATTACTGTAAGAAGCTTTGCCTGACTGTGCATTCTGGATATGGATCGTTCTGATGTAATCATCACCATATGGGATCGTACCATCCTTATCAAGGAAAAGACCAACCTTGTAAGTTGCATCGTCAGCAGTTATTTCATCCAGTTCAAACGTATTCGGATTAATACGATAAAGTCTCTTCTCAACTATAATACCTGCAGTGTTGCTCTTCTCTGCCTTTGGATAAGCCTGTACATCGTAGATCCAGCCTTCCTCTGTGCTTGCAAAAGGAACTGTTAAGAGCATTGGAGTAACCTTAACGGAACTCTCCGCTGCACCGATTACCAGGTACATTCCCTCTTCCATATCGCTGTAAACAACCTTGCCCTGCTCATCCGAAACAGCCTCAACCGGCTTTACTGAAGAAGCAGCTGCAACCTCGGCAAGCTTTTCGGCTGCTGAATACCATTCACTTGCATTCTTGAAGGAATCAAAATCGTATCCTGCAGATGACATGGAGCTGGTCAGTACAAAATGCACATTTCCATCAAATGAAACATCCGCAACCCTGTAAAGCTCTAACTTGACACCTGTCAGCGGTGTTGTCTTGCCATCCTCATCCGTCTGCTGTACCGTCAGATTAAGGCTTCCCTTTTTTCCGGCTTCGTAAGAACCTGCCTGAACCGTTCCTGCCAGGCAGCCTGTCAACATGACAAACATTCCCAGGAAAGCCAAAAGCTTATTCCACATTTTAAATTTCTTTTTCTTCTGTTTCACCACGATCGGCCTCCTTGTTATTTTCTGTGATCACTATTCGTCTTTGCGGCTACTCTCTTCTGTTTTTCGGTTTTTGCGCCGAATAACTATATAAACAATGATGATCATTATGACCATAGCTACAAGACCAATGATCATAATCTTCACCGGATCAACCTTTGCGATCTGCTGGATTGGTGTCTCCTCAGCTTTCTCCTCCGGTTCAACATACTCCGTTCGGATTCCCCTGATAAGAAGCCTGTGAGTGTTGACTCCATAAGGAGTACAGGTTACCAGCGTCACATGATCCTCTCCCTCGATGATATCCAACTCACTAGATTCCTCCGGAAGAACCGTTTTAATCTGATCTACTTTGTATGCAAGAGTCTTTCCCAGAACATGGATCAGAAAAATATCTCCATTCTTCATCTGGTCAAGATCCGTAAAAATCTTTGCACTCGGAAGTCCCCTGTGTCCAGCCAGCACCGCATGTGTGCTCGCTCCACCTATCGGAAGACTTGTTCCCTCAACATGCCCGACACCCTTTTCCAGAACCTCGGTACTGAGACCATGGTAGATAGCAAGCGTCAGATTCAGCTTGGGGATCTCGATACTTCCCATCAGCCCGTCACCATTTGGATCAAGGACCTCATCGTAAGGATGACTGAGAACATAATCCTCTTCGTTAAAAGCATCTACGATCGTATTGACCTTATGCTCCGCGTTGTATTCCTCAGCCTCCTGCCAGAGCTTTTCGTACTGGTCATCCGACAGATCACTGACGGATTCATTGTACTTGGTTACAAGCTGCGCATTTCGGTACTCATTCCAGTAATTACTGATCGTTGGGTAAGTAAAGATACCCGCACCGACGATAAAAAGTAATATGATAAATATGTTGATAACTATAGAACCTTTTTTCTTCTTTTCTTTTGCCATAATCTATTTTTTACCGCCTTTATTTGCTCGCCTCTTCAGCTTTGTTTCCTTTAAGTATAACACAAAAACAAAGAGTGCGGTAACGGATAGACCAACAAATACCCAAAGAAGATAATTTGTGTGAAGACTACTTCCACTGAGCACTGTCTTCTCTTCTTTGACTTCCTCTTCTACATAAGGTACTCTGTGACCACGAACCAGAAGTCGTTCTGTATTTACTCCATAAGGAGTACAGGTTAAAAGAGTTACTAAGTCCTGCCCATCTTCTACTGCAAGAGCAGAAGTGTCTTCCGGCTTAACAACCGAAATCTTGTCTACTTCATAACATAAGGTTTCATCTAACACATGGAGCAGAAAATGATCTCCTACTTTCATCTGATCCAGATCTGTAAAAAGTGATGCACTCGGAAGTCCACGGTGTGCAGAAATAACAGCATGTGTGTTTGCTCCTCCAACCGGAAGAGAACTTCCCTCCAGATGACCTGCACCCTTGTTCAAAACATCTTCTTCCGTTGTGTGATAGATCGGGATTTTGATATTGATCTTAGGAATCTCTACACTTCCCATCATCTCATCACCAGCGATGTTCAGCGTATTCATATAAACCGGGTCTACTCCACTTGACTCTGCAAGTGCAAAAGAGTCAGGAAGAACACATGGAAGTAAGGCTTCGTTATAGTCTTCTGCTTTTTTACGCTCTGCATCATAGTCAATTCCTTCTGCTGCTTCCTTATCAGAAACCACCTGTTCATAACCACTGATCAACTGTTTCTGTCTGTAGTTATTCCATTGATTGGCTACAAAGGGATACAGCAGCAAGGACAAACCAGCTAAAAATATGATGCCAATTACTAAATTGCCTGCTTTTTTTTTCATCCGAGCTCTCCTTGCTGTTGTATTATTTTTTTATGAATCCGGGGCATCTGCCCCGGATTCGATATTTGGTTATAAACAATCACGAATGATTATTTGTTTGTTCTTTTGCGGCTTGCAAAGAATAAGCCAGCTGCTGTAACCATGATCAGGCATCCAGCGATTGTGAAGATTGTAGTACCGATACCACCTGTGGATGGAAGAGCGGAGAGTTTGGTATCATTCATTTTGATTTCTTCTGGTTTTTCAGCTACAACACCGGTAACAACCTGATTTTCTACTTTCTCAATCATTTTAAATTTTACATCAGTAGTATTAATAGAGTATCCATCTGGAGCAACTACCTCCTGGAAATAATACTCACCAACTTTAAGACCTTTTACTGTAACTGTTCCGTAAGTATTTCCTTTTTCATTAGATGTAATAAGTGTCTGACCTAATCCTTCTGGAACTTTACCATCTGCTGTTTCTTCAATCCACTGACCTGTAATCCATCCATCATTGCCAATTACAGCATACTCTTTCTTGTTATCTGCATTTTTTCTGTAAACAACGAACTGCGCACCTTCCAGTTTGTTACTCTCTTCTTTATCATATTTTGTGATGGTTGCATTACCTGAATATGTTTTTGTGATTGTACCAATTGGATCCTGTGTAGAAGTAGCACTATTGCTAACCTCATTAGCTGTCAATACTTTGGCTGTATATGTAATAACTACTTCCTGACCTGCATATGTGTTATCATCTTTTACAAGTCCCATCAAATTAAGGTCAAAACTATCCTGTCCATTTAATCCTTCATCCAGTTTGTCAAATCCATTAACTGTTACTCCATTTACGGTAATTTTATTAACGGCATCTGTTCCTTTTACAGCATCTCCGGTAAGGTAGAATTTAGCACCTGTTAATTTATCAGATACCTTGAATTCCTTTACAAGTTTATCACCATTTGGTTTTATTTCCTGATAAGGAACAGTTGTTCTTACTGTATATGTAACTAAATCTCCAACTTCAACGTTTGTTTTATCTGCCTCTTTGCCTGTATGATATTTATCTGCTTTTGCAACTACGGATGCATTTAATGGTGAAATCAGATTGTTATTTTCATCATACTTATATGTTTTTGCTACCATTGTACTGTATTCTGTTTTATTAGCAGAATCTGTAACAATTACTAAATAAGCACCTGCCTGTAAACTATCAAACGTAACGTTACTAGCAAATTTTCCATCTTCAATCTTTGTTGATTCTTTTGTAGCAATAGCGTTTGTCTTCTGCGCTGCATTTTTTAATGCTGAAATCATACCTTCCGTATTTAATGTTTCCGGTGTCACATTCGTACCCTTTGTCCAAGCTGCTGCTACCCAGCCATTATCATTGGCATCTAATCTGTAGATTTCATAGATATTTACTATCTGTTTTGCATATGTTGCAAGACCTTTTACTTCAAGCGTTGCGCCGCCTTTAGCTGCAAATGTTGGAATACTCATTGCGAGTACCATGGCCAGTGTTAATAACACTGCAAAGATTTTTCTCATCTTCTTCATAATCTTGTCTCCTTTTCATTATCGGGCTTTGCCCATTTTATTGTTCCCTCATTCGGGATAATTACTTTCTTTTGTGGCAAGGAGCCACTGAAAAAATCAATCGTTACAATTATTTTCCCAGCACCTCCCTGCATTTGTTTTTATATAAGATCCATGCGGCTGTAGACATAAGTACCATGCCGCCGATCATATACCAGTAAATTCCGCTGCCACCAGATTCAGGAAGTGAATACAATTTCTGGTTTTTGATGGTTAATACCGGAGTTGTTGATCTTGTATCCAACTGCCATAATTCAAAACCTTCTCCAAGTGGTTTTCCATTCTCACCAGTGAGTGTAACTGTTCCATTTTCTACTTTGAAGTAGATACTGGATCCCAGCTTGCTATAACCATCTGGTGCCTTAGTTTCTGTCAAACTGTAGTCGCCATTTCTCAGATTATTCAGTTCAACTTTAGTACCATTGTCAACTTCAATATCCACATAGCTCGTTTCATCTTCCCATTTACCAGTAGTAGTGTTTTTCTTTTGAAGCTTAAACTTCGCACCTTCAAGCTCCGTTGTCTTATTCTGGTTATCAGCTATCTTCTTCAGATCCAGATTAGCTTTGATTTCACTGTTGGTATACTCAACTTTACCTAATGTACCACCATCCGCTGCGGTGTATGTATAATTCTTGATAACATCTGTATCATGAGCATTGTTATCTTTTTCATACCCGAGTTTAAATGTAGTCGTGTACGAATTTTCCTCATTTGGAGCAACCGTTTTACAGTTCGTAGATTCATCTACCTCTGCGCCATCAATCTTATATCCTTCTGGAATTACCTCTGTTATACTATATGTTCCTCTTTCCAGATCTGTCAAAGTCTCTGTTCCCTCTTTTGAGCTTGCATCAACTTTGATTTGAACTACTTTTATCGGTTCATTATTACCATCTTTAATTACATTGAATGTAAATGTCTTTTCTCCTGAAAAATCATCTACTACTTTCTTGGTAATCTGAATCTGTCCGGCAATGACCTTTACTGTGTAAACACCATATGGTCTGGTTTGATCATCTACTGAGTTATGGGCTGTTACCTTACCACCTTCACCAGCAACATGGAGTTTACCATCCTCTGTTGTTGTGTTTGTATTACTCTGTTTTGTAGCATTGCCCAGTGCATTATATGTGACCTTCAGATAATATGTTGTTGAGTCAGGTGTAGGTTTCTCCTGAGTCCAATCTGTGATTTTATCTTTCTCCTCGCATTTCGAATCTCTGAACCATTCTAAAGTGAAGTCCTGCTGGTTAATAGCTTCTCCATTTGCACCCATTGTATACTTTACAGGTTTTGATGTTCCGTCCAACTGGGTTACGTTTCCCTTTGGATGAGCCTTGTCAAACAGTGCTTTTACGATATCTCCATCTTCATCAGTTGGTACTGTGTCACCGTAGAAGATTTTTACTTCCTTGTTGTTTACCAACAAATCAGATTTAACGTTGACCCTAGGCTGTGGTAAAACAGCATCTCCATATCCTGTATGGATCTTGGAATCTTGGAATACGTTAGTAGGTATATTATTACCTCCGATGTATTCATCCTTTGCTCTTACTTTGATGGTTTTACTCCAATTACTCTTAGCTGGAATTGTCTGTTCGGTCCATTTAATCTGGTATTTTCCATCAACCTTGGTTACAGTTCCACCATTTAATTGATATCCATCAGTTCCAATATCAGTATCTGTGATTATTGTTCCATCTTCTTTGAGAAGTTCAAACCTTGGATCAATTACGTCTGTTATATCAGCATCAGGTATATCAACTTTTCCAGTAATATTTTGCTGTATCTGCTTAAAGACATCTTTCAGTCCCTCTATGGAGTCTGCTTCATATGCACAACCAAAAGAAGCAATCTTGCTACTCAACCAAGTCTTTGTGTCTTCATCAAGCTTCAACCCTACAGTAAATATTTTAATGTTTTTATTGTCTTTTAAATCTGTAGCTTTATTTTCTGATTTTTTTCTATCATCATCCGTAAACGGTTTACCATCTGTAAACAGAATCACATATCGTGGAATATCATTTCCCTGACTATCCTTTCTTATTGTTTTCAATTGGGCCTCAGCTATCTTCAAACCATTTTGCGGTGATGTTCCTGCTAATGCATACACACTACTAACTTTTTTTATCAATGCATTCTTATTATCACCCACGCCACATAAAGGCTGTTCAAGCTTACCTGTTGAATTGAACGTTGCAACCCCAATTTTACTAGATGGTGAATTAAGGGCAACTGATGCTATAAATGCTTTAGACGCTTCCTTCAGACCTGTCAGGCTACTGTCAATTGTATAAATGGCTGTTGTATCCGACGAATTTATATTCTTCCAAGTACTTCCATCAAAATATACCCACGTCCCATCTAAATATATCATTGGACATTTAGCATTATAATAGCCATAGTCGCCATAATATTTCAGCACACAATTATATCCATAATAATACACCTTGGATGTGTCTAATGTATTCTTTACATTTTTAAATCCGCTTAATCTTTCTGCTGTTACTTCACTAAATCCACTATAATCAGAAGAAGAACCATTATACAGCATACTTCCTGAAGTATCCAACACCATCATAACATCCGCCACACTATCTTTTACTGTGGTCTGACTACTCGTAAGTTTTGATTTTGCAGTAATGTTGATATCGTAAGTCCTCTTATCCCAGTCATCAACTTTCGCAGTCTTGTGGTACTCCATAACAGAATTAATATCTATCGGTGTATACTTATTAGTAATCGTGAACGTAGCTGAATCTTTCTCACCAATCAGTGTTGATATTTTGTTAGACTGAACAGTTCCACCTGATACAGTTTGAGTAGTCGCCAAGTCATATGCAGATACTTCCGCATTTGTTTCCTCTACGCTGTATATATATTTTGTATTAGCACCAATTTCATTATCTTTTAAGGTTATGCTATAACTGCCATCAGCTTGTTTCATTTCTTTAAGTGTGAATGACTGCCCATTTAAAGGAACATTTTCTGACTTAGCAATCTCTGTTCCATCCTGATGCAAAGCATGGATAGTGAAAGTCATTTTATCTTCCAGATCACTTGTAGGTTCAAATCCTCCAGTAAATTTCTTTTCGATCTTCAGATTGAATTTTCCGCTATCAGCTGGTGGTAATTTCTGTCCAAAATTTACCTCATCAAGGAAATTTCCTTGCGTGTTATTTCCTGAAGCTGTTGCTCCTGCTACAAAGAAAAACCTTGTCATACTTGATTTAGCTAAATATTGGCCTTCTTCCTTTATAGAATTCCAACTCTGATCATCACTGGTTACTCTTTCGATAAAAATCCCTTCGTTATTATTATTATCATCACAAATTATCTTTTTACCTTTTTCTTTATACACTGTACCCACAGGACCTTCAGTAGAATCCTTGTATGTATCAATCAGATTTACTAAGCTTACCTGAGTAGTATAACTCTTTGCTTTGCTTGTTGGCATTATAACTACATACATGGTGTCATATTCAGAAGTTCCATTTTGCTTAACTCCCCTAGCTCTATGACTCAACCAGAAATTTAAATTTTCACCTTTATATGTAATAACATCCTGATACAAAGCTCCAGCTGCCTGACAGTTCAATTCTGCAAACTGACCTGTATTTGCTGTTCCTCTGGCATCACAAGCATCTCCATTCCAAGCATATCCACTCAAATTGGCTTTTGCCGTAACTATCTCAATGTCTGCGCCATCCGGATCTTGATATTTATAATATTCCTTTGTATTGTCTGCAGTACCAGTTGTCTGCCACACACCTCCCTGTGCCTTGTAATTTTCATTTGAGAACTGCCAGTTACTACCATCACTAACTACCGGTGTTTCAAATCCTCCATTATGCAATTCTCCATAATATCTTACATTGTATTCACCTGAATAAATTTCCTCTTGATCATCAATCTTCAGTCCCACTTTATATTTTACTGAAGTCTGTGTATCACTCAGGGTTCCTTCGTCCATTGCTACATTCAGACAATCAAGTCCATTTTTATTTTCAATGTTATAAGTTCTTAATAAAATTCAAATCCTGTTTCCGTAATGCC
>OJAI01001805.1_pt1 | contig 10537 bp, 9 predicted proteins | sample 1588891 | NCBI WGS metagenome assembly OJAI01 (sample SAMN03283255) | human gut metagenome | biome: human-associated habitat; material: feces | host: Homo sapiens | place: USA | collected 2013 | reverse complement strand
ACGAAATTAAAAGAGAAGCAGTTGGAGGAAAGTTATTATGAAAATCTGGAATGAAATATGGGATTACGTCAAGATGATCATCATCGTGGTAGTTGTAGTCCTGGTTATCAACAATGTAGTACTGATCAATGCAAAGATCCCGTCAGAATCTATGGAAAATACCATTATGACCGGAGATCGTATCTTTGGCTATCGTCTGGCCTATGGTCTGAATATGGATGTATTTGGTCACGAGATCTCAAAAAAATGGAAAGATCCGGAACGCTTTGACATTGTGATCTTCAAATATCCGGATGATGAGTCCCAGCTGTTCATCAAACGTATCATCGGTCTTCCCGGAGATAAAGTAGAGATCAAAGATGGTAAAGTTTATATCAATGATTCAGAGACACCTCTGGATGATTCCTTTGTGTCGGAAACTCCTCTTGGAAGCTTCGGACCATACGAAGTACCGGAAAACTGTTACTTTATGATGGGAGACAACCGTAACAATTCTAAGGATTCCCGATACTGGCAGAATACATATGTACAGTTTGATCAGATCGTCGGAAAAGCGGAGATCCGTTATTTCCCATCCATCAAACTTCTAAATTAAAGGGCAGACTTTATGGCAACATGGAACAGCAGAGGACTTCGTGGTTCTACTCTGGAGGAACTTATCAATCGTACCAATGAGCAGTACAGGGAAAAGGGACTGGCCCTCATCCAGAAAATTCCGACACCTATCACTCCGGTTAAAATGGATAAAACCTCCCGGCATATCACGCTGGCATATTTTGAACAGAAAAGTACCGTAGATTATATCGGAGCAGTACAGGGAATCCCTGTCTGCTTCGATGCAAAAGAATGCTGTGTAAAAACTTTTCCCCTTGCGAACATTCATCCTCATCAGGTAGCATTTATGGATGAGTTTGAAAAGCAGAAGGGGATTGCTTTTTTTCTGATCTATTTCAGCGCAGATAATGTTTTTTATTATCTTACCCTTCGTAAGCTGAAGGAATTCTGGAAAAGGATGGAAGATGGCGGGCGAAAAAGTTTTCGTCGGGAAGAGCTGGATGAGGAATTTTATCTTTCCGGAAAAAATGGATTTCTGGTTCCTTATCTGGAAGGGATCCAGAAAGATCTGCAATTACGGGATTGACTTTTGGAAAGGTTTCCTATATAATCAAATTTAAGTTTTTCTGTGGTAGCATGGTAGCGAATTAAAGTGAAACACAGAAAATCTCAAAACGTGTTACGGAGGAAATGAACATGCAGCGTATTTTTCATACACCGGAGGGTGTACGTGACATCTATAATGGAGAGTGCAGCCAGAAGCATCATCTTCAGACAGAAATCCGCAAAGTATTTGATACCTATGGATATGAGGAGATTGAAACTCCTTCCTTTGAATATTTTGAAGTATTCAGCAGAGAAGTAGGTACAATTCCTTCCAAGGATCTGTATAAATTTTTTGACCGTGAAGGAAATACCCTGGTATTACGCCCGGACTTCACACCATCCGTATCAAGAGCCTGCGCTACTTATTTTAATCCGGAGCACCAGGTTATAACACTTTCTTATACAGGAAACACTTTTATCAATAATTCCAGCTATCAGGGCCGACTCAAAGAGACCACTCAGATGGGTGTAGAACGTATCGGTGATGATTCTGCCGAAGCAGATGCAGAACTTCTCGCCATGACAGTTGAATGCCTTTTGAAAGCCGGATTAAAAGAATTTCAGGTCAGTGTCGGACAGGTTGACTATTTCAAATCTCTTCTTCAGGATGCCAATCTGGATATCGAAGAAGAAGAAAATCTCCGTTCCCTGATCTCCCAGAAAAACTATTTTGGTGTAGAAGATCTTGTACGCAGCCAGAATATTCCGGAATCTCTGGAAAAAGCTTTTCTGGAACTTCCACACCTGTTTGGTTCTTCCGAAGTTCTTCAGAAAGCACGCAGTCTGACAGACAATATCTGTGCAATCAAAGCGGTAGAACGGCTGGAAGAAATCTATGAAATTCTCAAAATTTACGGATATGAAAAGTATGTCAGCTTTGATTTCGGTATGCTCAGCAAATTTCAGTATTATACAGGAATCATTTTCCAGGCATATACTTATGGAACCGGTGAACCAGTCGTAAAAGGAGGACGTTACAACAATCTTCTGAAACATTTCGGCAAACCTGCTGCCTCCATTGGTTTTGGCATCACTGTCGATAATCTCCTTATGGCTCTGTCCAGACAGAAGCTCTCACTTCCGGAGAAAAAAGCACCGGTCATTCTTACCTATACAGAAGCTAATCGCCGCGAAGCCATTCTGGAAGCGCAGAAATTGAGAAGCGAAGGAACGGCTGTAGCTCTTCGCCGTGAAAAGGAGGACTGCTGATATGAGATATCTTACCGTTGCCCTTACGAAGGGAAGACTTGCACAGAAAACGCTGGATATGTTTGAACAGATTGGAATCACCTGCGAAGAAATGCGTGACAAAGATACCCGCAAACTGATCTTTGTCAATGAAGATCTGAAATTACGTTTTTTCCTCGCCAAAGGACCTGATGTACCAACTTACGTTGAATACGGTGCTGCCGATATCGGCGTCACTGGCAAAGATATCATTCTTGAAGAAGGACGTAAGCTTTATGAAGTAATGGACCTCGGATTCGGGAAATGTCGTATGTGTGTCTGTGGACCGGAAAGTGCCCGTGAACTGCTTCAGAACAACCAGTTGATCCGTGTTGCAACCAAATATCCAAACATTGCCAAAGACTATTTTTATAATAAGAAACATCAGACAGTAGAGATCATTAAGCTGAACGGTTCCATCGAACTGGCTCCGATCGTCGGACTTTCCGAAGTGATCGTAGATATTGTTGAAACCGGAAGCACCCTGCGTGAAAACGGTCTGAATGTTCTTGAAGAAGTCTGCCCGCTTTCTGCAAGAATGGTCGTAAACCAGGTCAGCATGAAAATGGAAGATGAACGAATCCGTAACCTGATCCGTGATCTCAGAAATGTGATCAGTAAATAATAACCAACAGAAGGGATGAACATAATGCGTACAGTAGCACTTACAAAAGAAAGTACAAAAGATATTCTGGAAAATCTCCTGAAACGAAGCCCAAACAACTATGGCAAATTTGAAGCAGCAGTTGACGAAATTCTGAACAAAGTAAAAACAGAAGGCGATGCCGCTCTTTTTGCCTATACAAAAGAGTTCGACAAAACAGAGATCAGTGCAGATACGATCAAAGTAACTGAAGAAGAAATAAAAGAAGCTTATGAGGCAGTCGATCCGGCTCTGATCGATGTTATCCGCAAAGCACTTGTTAATATCAGAAGCTATCACGAAAAACAGCGCCAGAACAGCTGGTTCACCAGTGAAACAAATGGTACCATGCTTGGACAGAAAGTAACTGCCCTTGAACGTGTTGGTGTTTATGTTCCGGGCGGAAAGGCTGTTTATCCTTCTTCCGTACTGATGAACATCGTTCCTGCCAAAGTAGCTGGAGTAGACCAGATCGTTATGACAACTCCTCCGGGAAAAGACGGTAAAGTCAATCCATCCACTCTGGTTGCAGCCAAAGAATCCGGTGCAGATGAAATTTACAAAGTCGGCGGAGCACAGGCAATCGGTGCACTTGCTTACGGTACAGAAAGCATCCCAAAAGTTGACAAAATTGTAGGACCTGGAAACATCTTTGTAGCGCTTGCCAAAAAAGCGGTCTATGGCTATGTCAGCATTGACTCCATTGCCGGCCCAAGTGAGATTCTGGTTCTTGCCGATGAAACAGCCAATCCAAGATATGTAGCTGCCGACCTTCTTTCACAGGCAGAACATGACGAGCTTGCTTCTGCCATCCTGATCACGACAAGTAAGGAACTTGCAGCAAAAGTCAGCGAAGGACATATCACGGTATCTCCTTCCCCGACTTCTAATAATTTCACCGCCAGATGCAGTGCTGCGGTTCCTGCGCTTAGTGCACTGCAGTGTGCGATTCCTGTATACGCTTCCATCTCACGTTCAAAGCCATTGACATTTGGCCCAAGTGGTGCGATCCAGTTGGTGTCAAATGCTTCCTGCACAAACTTCTGTTCTTCCCCATGCATCGTTGGTGATGCCATATATATACGTTCTTTCATGCTGTCTCATCCCCCTGTCATTTTGTCTGTTGATTTGTCTGTTTATATGTATACTCTGGAACTAATCTTTTTACAACTTCACGAATATTCGGATCTTCGGAAAATGCCGCATGATCTAATTCAGCGATCAGTTCACTAAATTGTTCTGCCTCCATCATCCTTGGACTTCCAATGAAAATTCGTTTGTTCTTTGTCTCTTTTTTATTCTCCTCATCGATCAGAAGTTCTTCATACAGCTTCTCCCCTGGTCTTAAGCCAGTAAACTGGATTTCTATATCTTCTCCTGGTGTAAGTCCTGATAAACGGATCATATTCTTCGCAAGATCTAAGATCTTGACTGGTTCTCCCATATCAAGGATAAATATTTCCCCGCCTTCTGCGTAAGCTCCTGCTTCTAACACCAGACTGACGGCTTCTGGGATCGTCATAAAGTATCGGATGATCTCTGGATGTGTAACTGTTACCGGACCACCATTGGCAATCTGCTTCTTGAACAACGGAACGACACTTCCGTTACTTCCAAGAACATTTCCAAATCTTACAGCAACGTATTCTGTATCGTATAAGCTATTCATATATTGAATGACCATCTCACAGATCCGCTTGGAAGCGCCCATGATATTTGTCGGTCTTACTGCCTTATCCGTGGAGATCAGTACCATTCTCTTTACGCCGCTCATTCCTGCTTCTTTGGCTATGTTAAATGTACCAAATACATTGTTCTTGATCGCATCATGCGGGCTGTCTTCCATCAATGGCACATGCTTATGTGCTGCTGCATGAAATACGATATCAGGCTTATAATCTTCGAAAATATTGTGTATTCGCAGATGGTTCTGGACAGATACGATCAATACTTTCAAATCTAGTTCTGGATGTGTTCTCTTTAATTCCATCTGGATCTCGTAGGCGTTGTTCTCATAATTATCAATGATCACTAACTTCTTCGGCTGATATCTTGCGATCTGTCTGCAGATCTCACTTCCGATTGATCCGCCTCCCCCTGTGACAAATACGACTCTGTCTTTGACATAGCTCATGATTGATGGAAGATTGGCTTTCACTGGCTCTCTTCCAAGCAGATCTTCAATCTCTACTTCTCTTAGAGCAGATACTGTAACTTCACTGTTGATCAGCTGATATAAGCCCGGAAGAATACTCAGACGGCAACCTGTCTGCTTGCAGATCTCAAGGATGTCCTTGCGGTCTTTGGGTTCTATTGTCGGAATTGCCAGAATGATCTCTTCAACATCAAATTTAACTGCATTGCGCAGGATCGTATTACGATTGCCAACCACTGGTATCCCAGATAAATATGTTCCTTTCTTCGCTGGATCATCATCTATGATGCAACGGATCGTTTTAGTCACATATGTACTCTTTTTGATCTCATTTAAAATGATGCTTCCTGCTTCTCCTGCTCCGATCAACATTACCGGAACTTTCTTCTTGCCAATGTCATTCACTTTGAGTGGTTCACTTCCCTGAATCAATCGGACAAGTAATCGGATAAAAAACATTCCCAACAGCAGATATACCAAATACAAGAAATAATAACTTCTTGGTATCTCCCATTGTAACATACAAATTCCGATCAGCTGGAAAGCTGCTGCGATCACAACTGCTTTAACGACATTAATAAAATCGGAGATTCCTGCATACTTCCATTGCGTTGAATACAATCGATATGCCATAAAGATCACAATACTGCAAAAGAGATTCAACGGCATGTATTTTGCAGCATTTTTCAAAAAAATCGGTGCGATCTGTGATGGATAGAATTCAAATCGCGTTAATAATGCAAGATATGATGCTATGATCATCATTATGATATCTGAGATCCCAAGTATCATATTCCATTTTTTTCTTTGAGCGATTGTTTTTAATTTCTTCATTATACTTTCCCCTTACATATGCTCTCACATATTTGTTTTAAACCTATTATACCATTCCTTTTCTTAATTTCCTATATCTACTCCTGCTCATTTCCTGCTTTTTGGTAATTTTTTCTTAAAATACAGCAAAAAGAGATGGAAAAATCTATATTGTTTTGATCTTTCCATCTCTTTTTATGTTAAAATTTTATCTTATTATACGTTGATCTCAGCTGTTAATCCGAGTACTTCTTTATTCTCTTCCAGAATTGGATTGATCACTTCATTCACAAATTCTTCTGTCTGCTGTGGTGCACGTCCTACGAAGTTCTCTGGTTTCATGATTGCCTGTAACTGCTCCATGTTCATACCAAATGCTGGGTCTGCTGCGATTCTCTCTAACAGATCGTTTGCTTTTCCTTCTTCTTTGACAACTTTTCCTGCTGCCATAGAATGTACACGGATCTTCTCATGAAGTTCCTGTCTGTCTCCACCAGCTTTTACTGCATCCATCATGATATTCTCTGTTGCCATGAATGGAAGTTCGCTTCTTAAACGGCTTTCGATAACCTTAGGGTATACAACTAATCCGTCTACAACGTTTAAGTAAAGGTCTAAGATACCATCGATCGCTAAGAATCCTTCTGGTACAGATAAACGTTTGTTGGCTGAGTCATCTAATGTTCTTTCAAACCACTGTGTAGATGCTACTAATGCTGGGTTCATGGCATCTGACATTACGTAGTTTGCTAAGGAAGCGATTCTTTCACTTCTCATTGGGTTTCTCTTATATGCCATTGCAGAGGATCCGATCTGGTTCTTCTCAAATGGTTCTTCTACTTCTTTTAAGTGCTGAAGAAGTCTGATGTCGTTTGAGAACTTATGAGCAGACTGTGCGATCTGGCTTAATACGTTGATCACGCGGGAATCAACTTTTCTAGAGTATGTCTGTCCAGATACTGGCTGGCATTTGTCAAATCCCATCTTCTTGGCGATCATTCCATCGATCTTCTTGATCGTTTCGTGGTTTCCTTCGAATAACTCTAAGAAACTTGCCTGTGTTCCTGTTGTTCCTTTTGATCCTAATAATCTCATGTTAGCGATCACGTGATCAAGATCTTCTAGATCATATACGAGATCCATCAGCCAAAGGCTTGCTCTCTTACCTACTGTTGTAGGCTGTGCTGGCTGAAAATGTGTAAATCCAAGTGTTGGAAGATCTTTGTATTTCATTGCGAATTTGGATAATTCGTTGATCACATTTAATAATTTTACTCTGACAAGCTTTAATGCTTCTGTCATGATGATGATGTCTGTGTTATCACCAACATAGCAGGATGTTGCTCCTAAATGGATGATTCCTTTTGCCTTTGGACATTGTACTCCGTATGCATATACGTGAGACATAACATCATGACGGACTAATTTTTCACGTTCTTTTGCTACATCGTAGTTGATGTCTTCTGCATGTGCTTTTAATTCGTCGATCTGTTCCTGTGTGATATCAAGTCCTAATTCTTTCTCTGTCTCAGCAAGTGCGATCCATAACTTTCTCCATGTCTTAAACTTCTTGTCTGGAGAAAAGATGTACTGCATCTCTTTGCTTGCATAACGTTCTGATAATGGGCTCTGGTAACGGTCGTTCATAAAAATCTCCTTATCCTTATCTTTCAAAATTTCCACGAATATCTCTTGTTGGCGGTTTCATTGGATACTCACCTGTGAAACATCCTTTACAGATTGGTAATCCCTGTACCATCTGTGAAAGTCTCTCTTCTCCTAAGTATCCTAAACTATCTGCTCCGATCACTTCACAGATTTCGTTGATCGATCTGTTATATGCGATCAGCTGTTCTCTCTCTGGAATATCAGTTCCAAAGTAGCATGGCCACAGGAATGGTGGGGAACTGATTCTTACGTGAACTTCTGTCGCTCCTGCATCGCGTAACATCTTCACAATGCGGTCACTTGTTGTTCCTCGTACGATGGAATCATCGATCATGATGACTCTCTTTCCTTTGACTGCTTCTTTTAAAACATTTAACTTGATCTGCACGCTTGATTCACGGCTGCTCTGTCCTGGTTTGATGAAAGTTCTTCCAACATAACCGTTCTTGACAAATGCGGTTCCATATGGGATTCCTGACTCTAAGGAATATCCAAGAGCTGCTGCATTTCCTGATTCTGGTACTCCGACAACTATGTCTGCTTCTACCGGTGAATCCTGTGCAAGGTATCTTCCTGCCTGAATTCTTGAGTGGTATACCCCAACTCCGTCAATCTCACTGTCTGGTCTTGCAAAATAAATGTATTCAAAGATACATCTTGCTGTTTTCTCCTTTGGAATACATAAATCACAGTCTGACTGAATTCCATCCTTTGTGATCGTTACGATCTCTCCTGGATTCACGTCACGGATAAATTCTGCTCCGATCGTATCTAATGCACAGCTTTCAGATGCTAATACATAAGCATTATCTCTCTTACCGATACATAATGGCTTAAATCCATATGGATCTCTTGCCCCGATCAGTTTCCTTGGTGACATAACGATCAAGGAATATGCACCTTTGATCTTCTGCATTGCTCTGGCTACTGCCTTCTCAATTGATGATGTATTCACGCGTTCTCTTGCGATATGATATGCGATAACTTCAGAATCGATCGTTGTCTGGAAAATAGCTCCTGTCTGTTCTAATTCTTCGCGAAGTTCTATTGCATTGATCAGATTACCATTATGTGCAAGTCCTAAAGTACCTTTTACATAATTTAAAACCAGTGGCTGGGCATTCTCAGGAACACTCTCTCCTGCTGTTGAATACCTTACATGCCCTACACCGATATCTCCCTTTAATGCCTGAAGGGAATCTGGTGTAAACACTTCATTACATAATCCCATACCTTTTTGAGATGTGACATTACGTTTTGGACCATTCGTATCAGAAACTGCAATTCCGCAGCTTTCCTGACCTCGATGCTGAAGTGCAAACAATCCATAATAGATCGTTGACGCTACATCATTGCCATCGAAATCGTAGATACCGAAAACTCCACATTCTTCTCCCAACTTATCAAAGTTCTCTCTGCTCATCGTGATCTTTTGACCTTTCTGTTATACAATCTTTAGTTTCGTTTGTAAAATACACATTTTTGATAGTAACATATTCATTTTAAATCTGCAAGCATCCCTGTTATTGATTCTCTTTTAATAATGTAGTATCTGGAGGGATCTCTCCTCGCTTAAGCTTTGTATATATGATCCTTCTTACAGATTTATCTATTCTTGATTCTTTGATCTTGCCACTTTTTAGTGCCTTCTCAATTGCCTTGTATGCTTCTTTATAGTTATCCGGCATCACGATCAGGTCAACTCCTGCCTGAATTGCTTTCACTGCTGCTTCTCCGGAACTATAGTTATCTGTGATCGCTTTCATGTTCATCGCATCGGTCATGATAACGCCCTTATATTCAAGTTCATCTCTTAGAATATCTGATACAACTCTGCTGCTCAGGCTTGAAGGCTCCTTCTCATCTGTCACATTAGACAGCATCAGATGTGACACCATCACTGCATCAGCTTTTGCCTTGATTCCTGCTTTAAATGGTTTAAAATCTGTATCTCTTAATGTATTGATCGTCTGATCGGTCTCTGTGCTTCCGCGGTGTGTGTCTCCTCCAGTCTGTCCACTTCCTGGAAAATGCTTTAATGTCGCTGAGATCTGTTGTTTCTGCATGTTCTTTACCAGTGTTGTAATAATATCAGCAACTTTCTTTGAGTCTGTGCCAAAGCTTCGGTCTCCGATCTCTGTGTTATTCTTATTCGTTAAAACATCTGCGACTGGTGCAAGATTCATATTAAATCCAAGCTCTTTTAATTCCTTTCCCTGTGTCTTTCCCATCTGCGCGATCTTCTTGTTATTGTAAGTTCTTCCAACTTCCTGTGCAGATGGATATACTGTCATCTTCATCTTGGGATTTGATGCGACTCTTGAAACCTGTCCACCTTCCTCATCCACTGCCATAAATAGTGGAATATAGGAGGCATCTTGAAGCTCATCCGTCATCTTCTTTGTCTGATCAGGTGTGTTGATATTCTTCGCAAACATGATCACCCCACCTGCTGGATACTTCTTCAATGTCTTCTTCATCTGACTCGTCACGCTTGTCTGATTCTTGCTTTCTGCCTCATCTAATTGATAAACAGATACCATAAATAGTTGTCCGATCTTATTCTTTAAGGACATCTCCTTTGTGATATCTTTTGCCATTCCCTGCAGGGTTGTTTCATCCAGATCTTCTGTCTTGAGTTTCTTTGTTGTACTCTTCTTCCCGCATCCTGCTGTCATGACAAGCATCAATACAAGGACAAGGCTGATTAAACGTCTCTTCATTCTTTCGTGTCCTTTCCGTGCATGCTCTTTTCTTTTTATTATACCAGAAGCATTTGTTTGTATCAAATGCTGTTACGTCTTATTTCTAATAGTAAGAAAGAATCCTGCTTTGCAGGATTCTCCGCCTGCGGCGGGTCGCTTCAGCGA
>OJAI01001803.1_pt1 | contig 10544 bp, 8 predicted proteins | sample 1588891 | NCBI WGS metagenome assembly OJAI01 (sample SAMN03283255) | human gut metagenome | biome: human-associated habitat; material: feces | host: Homo sapiens | place: USA | collected 2013 | reverse complement strand
CCCGCAAGGTTAAGCGGGCACACGACAAGGCGTAGTCAATAAATTGTTTATCGCCTAATTTCCAGAGTTTTTTAATTAAACTTCTGTTCACTGTATCACCTCAAACACGCAAAAATTACGTAAATTTATTTCGTTTTGTCCAGTCCCAAAATTGCTCTAACCTTGTCCGGGAGCAAATCAGGGTTAATTTTGCCGATGTTTTCCACGATAGAGCCAAGCTCCATTAAAATGATGTATACGCACACGCCTGCGGCAATAGGCACCTGAAAGCCTAAGTCTACATATCTCTGCGCGTAGTCGATAAGATACGCAAGCACCACGAGCATGATAGAGCCGAATTTGTGATACAATCCTTTCCTCATTTCTGAGGATTTCCACTTGTGGTTAGCACAGGCTGCTACTCCGCCACTAGCCAAATCAAAAACTACAAAAATACAAGTTATTAAGGGTAACATAATATCTACCATCTCCATTCCTCCTTAAAAATTATTTTTCTTTTGTTTTTATAAATTAATTAAAGCCCACTTTAGTTAATTAGTTAGTTTCCGCTTTCGATTCTTCTTCCTTATTAACATCCATCAGCTCATTGTACTGTTCCTCTGTGATTCTCCCAACTGCAAAAAACACATCAATCTTATTCTTTAAATCGTCTGTCAGACCGTTTCTTTCTTTAAGTTTTAATAATGTTCTGTATAACACAATCATACCTCCAATTCTGTTAATGCTACTGCATATTCGCTGTTAACATAGGCTTCTGCCGTCTGTAAATCAGTGTCCTGAGTACGTGCGTCTATATCATATATGTACTCCCTCGTATCGCCTATTTGCTGTTTTACATAGTTCCATCCATTTGCCATGCTAATCGGATAGTTAAATACTGTATATCCGTCAAGCTGCTCTGAATTGACGCTGATGTTTGTTACTGGATAATAGGTTACAAGTGCTTTAAATGCAGCAATTTCTTCTGTGGTGAGGGCGATTCCAACAGGAGTTGCAAAAACGTACTGAACTTGAGGTTTCCATTTTTTCAAATCATTCTTTGCCTCATCAACTGAAGTCCAAGATGTACAATAAATACGAATCCACGGATTACTATCAGAACAGATAGTATAACCTTTTAGCCTGTTAACATCTGCGAATAAAACATTCTTCAATTTATCACACATGACGTTTAATTTATCATTTGTAGACATATCTTTAATTGCAAAATAAACTTTAGGACAAGGTTCGGCAACAGTAAATGTCCAATTTTCATTACCTGTTATTTCGTATTCACCAACCATCCTCACTAGCTTCCCACGTTCCACATCTACATAATCCGCAATATACTGCTGTCCATTAATTGTGACGTTCCCACCACTTGAGACTGGAATTGCGTTTAACGTGTATGGAAGAGTGACAGTCTGTTCATGGTATGGTTCGTAGGTTAAGTCTGTTTCGGTATTTAACACAACCATTGGTTTCAAAATAAAATCACATGTGACACCTTCGTGAACAACATAACTAAGAATTTTGTTATTAGCGTTATAAAACAAGTTACCTACTAATTTGTATTTTTCATTCGTATTAGAAAAATCTTCGCTTCCCCATTCGATATTTGTGCTAAAGTTAAAATAAGTAGCAGCACTTGCGGTTCCATAAATATGAATTGTCCCATCATTTTGTACATCAAAAGTAACACCGTTTTGGGTTTTTGAAGTATTGCTATAAGGAAAGGGAAGCAAATTCTTCCCACAAACCTTCACAGTCGGATTCACCACGCTCTTAATCTCCTGCGGATAGTCAGGAGAGGGCGATGGTTGACCGCCGGTGTATGGTTCGTAGGCGGTGGCTTCGGTGCCGAGTTCGAGCATAGGATAAATCGTGAAATTATACGATTTTCCTACTGTTAATCCCTCTAAAAATAAACTACAGTATTCATTACTTACACCTGTCTCAAATGTGCAACTTAATTGATTTTGCATAATTCTATGTATTTGATAATTAGCATCGTCCAATTTAGTTCGCCCTAATTTTAAACCAATTATAATACCTGAGTTTTTGTCAACTGAAAAAGTATACGTTGCATTATCAGTATGGCATTCATTATTTATTTTTGTAATATTTGACCAAGTAGATGTTGAAGCACCCGTCACAGATATACTTCCATCCGCATTCATTGTGGCCGAAAGACCATTTGCATTTCCTTGTGCATTGGCTTCGGATAATTTCAGTAAATTCTTCCCCATGGTACTTTTCTGCTCGCTCTTTCCATACACCATCATATCCGCTATTTTTCCATCATCGGAATCCGCTAAGTGGTTCTCCCCATTGTTTGTTGCGTAAAACTTGGAGATTTTGGAACTGGATAAATTACCCAAATCTTCCTTTATCGAACCAATTTCTTTTTTTAGCGGGCCAAGGTCTTCTGCTGCTTTCCCATGTTTTGAGAGTATATACGCCTCGTCTCCCGTTAAACCACTTTTTCTCATGTCCTACACCTCCTTAAAGCAAAAACCACTTGCTATCAGGGGCATAAAAGCCATATAATTCCCCTGTGTCTACACATAACGCCGTCGAACCACTTGCAACATAATGAGGCAATTTATCTACTTCAGAAGACTTTCCCCAGTAATATCGCTTACTTCCGTCCGTATCTATGCAATCCCAGCCGCCTAAATCGTGTATAACATCTCCTTTGCGGTATGTCTGCCCATCAATAATTATTGTTCCGCTAGCTATCATACTTTCGCCTCCTTGTAATCATCATATGTCCTCCGCATCTTCGAACTCTGAAAGAGTTTTGAGGTACTTATAAGCATCTTCAATAGTCATATTCTCTTCATATTCTTTCTCATATGTAACAGCGGCTCTATACGGTCTGTCACCGTTGTTTTCCATAGCTCTACCAATCTCATCTACATAAGACACTACAGCTATTGACTCATGACTGTTGATTGTAGACTGAATATATAATATTCTGTGATAATTAGTAACTACGCCGTCGCTTTGACGAATTTCTTTTTTTAAAGCCAATTTTATTCCTCCTATGAGAATGTTATCTTAATATTAGCATAGATGCCGCAAGGGCTATTGTTTGTAACATCTGTGGTATTTTGCATTGTTGCAAATACATGGATGCAGCCTCCACTAAGCGTTGAGTGTACAGTATATTTGCTAGGTTTGACATATTTTGTTGACGAGCCACCATACAAATACTTATTATTTTGTCGGACCATAAGCCCTTTCACGCTTGTTACTGTTACCGTCGGGTTCCCAACTATTGGTTTTGATAATGGAATTATAAAAATGACATCCTTGCCGGAACTCGTAATATATCCAGCAGTACCAAAAGTTGCACCGATCGAATCGCCAGCGCAAAAATATGGTCTCCAAGTCCCTAAATAGGTAGATAAATATATTCTCCCTGCATCCAACTTTATTACGTCTGAAGACGCAATCCTTGTACTAGAGTTATCAGCATATATCCCATTTCCAATGCTTTCGTACAAATCAGTATAGGATGTTCCACTTTTTACAGATAACGAGAGACTCATATTATCTTTTGCACTATCATAATATAATTCAAGCGCAGCTTTACCACCGACATTAGTATCATTTGCATCTTTTGTTTGCTGTGTTGATACAACAATGTTGTTTTGTGACTTTACGACCGAGCCAGTGCCACTATAAACAGGGTCTCCGTCTTCATTCACTACTTTAATATCTGTAATTCCAAATCGTACAATTTCGCTGTTATTGTTGCGCACACACATTCCATTTGCGTCAAGTAACGTGTTCTGTCCAAGCGTATTTCCTCGCATATCACCGACAACTAATCCAAGTCCTTCGATATATTTCATGAAGTTAGTTGCAACTTTAGCAGCCTCTGCTATCTTGTCTTCCTGACTACTAAAGTTTTCCTCAGTAATATCTTTAAAGTTCTCGTAGGATTTCTTTACCTTAGTAGCTGTCTTATTCGCTTTAATTGCAACTGAGTCATCTGTAGGTGGTGCTGTAATGTTTCCTGTTAACCATGCTTTTCCGCCGCTGACACGGATTTTTACTGTGTCACCTGTCTTACAATTAATTGCCATCTGTGCGGGGGTTTCATCTGCTCCACCGTCAATGTGGACATATGCTGTTTTTTCGTCAACCCGAAGGACTTTTGCGACTGTATCATATGACTTTGTTTTGCTTTGCTTCATTGTCGAGGCAATCTCTTTTACAAAATCATTCAATGCTTTCCACCTCTTCCTTTGTGCGGCAACCGTGTTCCAGAGATAGTGTTTGTGATGTTATCCTAAATTTCCCAGTAAGGTTATGCCGCGGATAATTTAAAAAGACCACATCGCCTAAAAGAACGTCCTCGAAAAATCGCCGGCTGTACTGTATCGTTCTGGCAGGATTCTGCAATTCTTTTAGTTTTCTAACAGCATAAGCCGCTATGCTTTCCCCGGAGGATAATTCAACGCCTGTTTCCGATTTCCACACTTCCCTACCACGATTTACCGTTGATAAAAAGCTATCTGGACTATCATCCCTTGCAATAGCCGCTCCGTAATCATCGTGTATCGCCATGAAACAATTTGGTGTGTCATACCAATTAAATGTGTCTGTTACATCACACTCTATTATGTCGTTCGCGTTAATTCCCACCGTAAGACTGCTATTATTATCATTTGCACAGATAACAATACTTCCATCACCAAGTATTCGCATCCGCCAACCGATAGCATCTAAAATATGCAGTGCCATCGTGAGCCTTGTTTCCCCATCTTCCGCAACGATGTTATCTGTAGTTATTGGCGATACTCCTTCGACATATACGGGGGAAGGGGTGCAATCATTAAGCAGATTTTTAATCTGTTTTGCTCCGCTACCGGCTGGTGCATAATAGCCACGCGGCAGGATTACATCATCTGCCGGCTTGAGAACGGAGTAGCAGTCAATGTTGTAAGTCTCTCTTACACCATCAAGTTTTCTTTCCGGGAAGGCGGTCAGGCCAGTAAATAGTGCTACTTTTGCTCCCGACCCTCCCTGTTTGGCTTGCAGGTAAATACGGACCCAGCACTCACTATCTGTTATCTTTTCTGTCATTGTGACGGAGGCAGATTCCCTTAAATCTGACGTGCTGTCTCGGTCAATACTTCCCTCAGTAAATTCAAATTCTTGACGGTCTGTCCACGTCTTGGGGTCAACTGTTGTTAAAATATATCTTGCTGAAAATCCTTTGCTCCAATCCATCACGCCACCTCATTAGGATGCTCTGCGCTCCACTGCTCTTCCGGCACAGCATCCAGTTCTTCCGAATCTACTTTTTTGATCGTTAGTGAGAAATCTGTCCGCATTTTGTTATCGTGGTCTTTTTTCTCCGACACCTGTATATCGCAGGAAAATGACGAGCCGTCTGGCGTCCTAACGTGGCATATTCCAGGATACGTTGCAAGCCGTCTCATTTGCTCAATCATCATTGGTTCTGTTAGTGAGATACTTACTGCATCAATTTTTAAATCACGAGTGACTGCAGGATTCCAGTCACCTTGTACGGAGCCGCCAAGATAAACTGTCCTCTCGAAATCTTTATCCCATGAGTTATCTAAATCAAGGTTATACTGGATTTCGATAGATTCACCGTCAAAATCAATGATTGCCTTTTTATATTCGATGGAAAAATCGCTATATAACCACGCAAACGAACTATCTGACGTTATATAGTCACCGTTGGCAGTTTTATTTACAACCAGTATGCCGCCGTACTCATTTAACGCTGGGTATGGGTCAACATATTTCTGTCCATAAACCCCATTTTCCAGAATCAATTCTGCTCTGTCTACACTCATCCGATACAAGTCGAATGTATCCCCATCAGCATATGTGGTTGGTTTAGCAACAACAATACTCGCTGTTTTGTTGTCTGCAATCGTATTTACAGTGGCCGTTGGTACTTCCGGCTGGTGTTTCCACCGTACAACAAACGGTATCTTTTTTTCTGCCACATGGTCATAAATATCTGTAAATGCAATCTGTATGCTGTACCTTGCACCGTCATCCATCTGCCCGATCAGGTCGCTTAAGCCAATAGCATAGCTGTCTGTTTCGTTGCCAGTAAAACTAGCAATAATTTCATTGGCAAAATGTTGTTCCTTTAATCCGTCCGGGCGCAGAATATAATAATCCTCGTCCCTGACAATCGTTACTTTTGCTGTGCCAGCAGAATCCCCGAAGGAAGGGACTATTGTTAATGGTAGCTGCTCTAAATAATTTGTTGTACCTTCCGATGATTCTGGTACTGTCTGGTCGCTCGTTTCCGTGGTAACATCGCCAGAATTATATGCAGTTGATTCCGAAACAAGATTTGTTGTCACGCTGTTTATCGCAGGTTTTGCAACAATTTCAACAGCCACAGAATCTGACCATGCCCCTTCCTTTCCTCCCTGTGCTGTAACCATTGCTTTTAAATAATGGATTTCTCCTACATTCCATAGATTGCTCAAAAGGCCACTTGCAGTATAGATTTTATTAATGTTTTCAATAGTTTCCGATAATGTCTCCATGCCGGAAGACATCATTAAAACAACGACGTTTCCATCTTTGCCTTTAACTGGCTCATCGTTAACCGCTTCCGCTATTTTTATGCTCGCTTTGCTGTTTCCGGTATAGCCGACACTACAAATAACTGTATCGTCCAGGGCAAGATAATTTTCTGTCGTTGCAAGCGTAGGAGTTGTTGGGGTCTCACTCAGAGATACGGAAACCGTATCAGACCAAGGAGATAACACTTCCTCATCCCCGGACGTATCCCGCAATCTTACGCGGAAATAATATGTTTTTGCCGATTCTAGGGACCCGATATGCCACGTGGTTTCCCTGTCCTCCACGTCATAAGTAGTTGGGGCTTCCGTACTAATCCATGCGTCCTCGTGGTCTGCCCACGCAACGGTAGCCGCATCCGCATTTTTCCACGACCAATCCCATGTTAGTTCCACGGTATCAGATGCCACCGCCATTGCAGTTATATTTTTCGGCGGGACTGCAATCTTTCTTGTTTCCGAATAAATCCACCCAGACTGCATGAGAGGGCTAAGTTTGTAGGTAGTGCCAGTCGCTCCATTTTGAGGTGTGGAAGTTCCGGTAAAATTCTTGAGGGCAATCTGGTATTCAGTGCCGCTGGAAACATCCGGACACGTAACTGTGATTGTGCCCTCTTTGTCGGTGACCGCAATAATACCTTTTTCTTCATTGCCTATTTTCATCCAGACGGCTGTTTTAGCGTCAGGTACTTCCGTGTTGCGCTCAATGCTGTTAATTGTCAGTGTTGTTCCTGTCGCTGATACCGTATCAAATGACGGGGATTTCAAAGCCCCTCGTGCCGCTACTCGTGGCTCAGAATATGCATATTTTTTATCGTGCGTACTTTGCACCCTTGTCCACATAATCTGGTCTTCCGCTATGCCGTCGTCCGTGTTGAAATCTGCTGACACCGTATAATCATGGTACGCAACAGTTACTCCTGTGCTCCATGATGTGCCAGTATATCTCTCTCCGCTTTCCGGCGTGTCTATAACGTATTGTAACTCCATGGAATCCACAGGGCGGTCCCGCGGCGATGCCTGCACCCAGTTTGCCCATACATAGCGGCTAGAGGATCCTATCTCTTTGCTTCCTGTACTCTGTATGTTTGGACGCCCTGGGATACTGTAATAATGGTACGCATAACTCCAACCGGAATCTCCAGCACACCCTCTCGATTTTGCCCTTACAATACGGCAAAATGTCTTGTTTTGTGTCGGGGAACCATCCTCTGTTATCGCCCATGTGCCAGACGCTCCCGTGTGGGACGAATTAGAAAAACGAGCGTTTGCAATGGCGCCCTTATAGTTTATCATTAATGCGGTCTGTACCTGCGTCCTTGCAAAATGCCTTGCATCATTCGCCTCGTATGAGGTACTCCAGGTAAATGTACCTTTATTTGCGTCGGCATCATCAAGGGAATAAGAAACAGAAGGGCCATTTGGCGCATGAATAGCAAATGTTTTTGTGGAACGTGCGGCTGTATAGGTATGCTCTTTATCACTTTTTGTTTTGCCCTTTACCTTAAATTCTATCGCGTTTAATAATTTTGATGAGACAGGATAATAATTTTTTTCATTAAGTGCTACCGTTTTTTTAGTTGCTGATTTTCCCACATTTATTTTCTTCCACTTTGTCCAATCCCATTTAGAAGCACCGGCGTTTTTTGTATGTAGACGATACCATAGCCACTGTCCATCCTCATATTTTTTCGCCGGTATCTTCCAAGATATTGTAAATTTCAAATTGTCTCTCGATATAGACAGACCGCTGGGAGCAGCAGACTTTTTCTTTTTCTTTGCCATTATGCCATTTTCACCTGCCTTCTAAGCTCACTTGCCATTCTTCTTCCCCATTCTTCTGGGTTATCTGCACCGTTTACAGTTACGTTAATAGTTACATCGTTTTTCGTTCCCTGTGTTGCCTCTTTGATATCGTTCATCAGTCTGCTACGACCGTACAGCATCTCGTCTCCTGCTTCTCCTGCTCCAAACAAGGTGGCATCAGAAAATACATATGGGCTTTCCATGGCTTTTTTATACCAGCTAATGTGGAATGATGGCAGGGAACCCTTTCCCCCAATACCGAACGGAGCTTTTCCGCCGGAAACACTCAGGTGCGGTAGGTTTAGGTGTGGAAGAGACCAGCTAAACTTTAAGGTGCTCTTAAACCGTCCAGGGAAGCTTTTTACAAGGGATACTGCCTTAGTAAAGATACTTTTAACAGCCGATGGTATCTTAGTAAATGCTCCTTTTACAGCCGATAAAATACCATTTCCCTTAAATGCTCCCTTGAATCCGTTTACAGCATTTTTAGCGGCACCCTTTAAAAGAGAAGGGAGATTTTTGACCCCTTTTATTATGCCGGTAACAATGTTTTTACCAAGCGAAAACCAGTTAAACGCTGTAAATACGCTTACGATTGCTGTGATAATCTTCGGTAAATTAGCAATTAATAACGGAATTGCACGAACTAAGCCAATCGCTAAATTTGTTATGATCGTTACTCCTGTTGCAAGGATTTTTGGTGCGTTATCGTTAATAATACCGGCTAAATTTGTTATGATTGTAGGTACATATGCAATTAGTACAGGAATAGAATTAATCAGCCCTTGAGCGATATTCTGGATAAGTGTCAGACCTGCATTTATCAATTTGCCTGCGTTGTTCCTCAATGACTCTGTAAATTGTGTCAACATTGGCAACGCCTGCCCCAAAAAGCTTGGGATGCCTTGAGTCATGCCGTTAGCGATAGTCGTCAGCAAATTAACTCCGACCGATGTAAATACATTTAGCCCCGTGGAAATCGTAGAGGCAAGATTATTTAACAGTTGGCTGACAGCAGTTGTAATACTGCCAGAGTTTTGAGTAACGCTCGAAATCAACCCGTTTATGAGGTCACCGCCGATTTTTGTCAGCCCCGGCAACTGACCACTAAAGTTGATTGCATCTTGCGCCAGCTTAGAAAGGGCGCCACTTATGCCGCCGGATTCCATCGCCTCAGCTAATCCACTAACCTCGCTTGTTATACCTTTGATGGCACCACGGATAGTACCCGAAAATGTATTGTAAAAAGCAAGTTGCAAGCCTTCTGTAGCGCTAGATAGCAAGGTTATATCACCCTGCAAGTTATCTAACTGCGTAGCCGCCTGTTGTGCCGCGGAGCCGGAGGAATCCTGTATTCCTTTCCAAAATTTTTGTACAGTCGCATCACTTGATGCGGTCATTTTGTTAAATGCCTGTAAGCCTTGCGTTGTAAAAATCGTTGCAAGAGCATTGTTTTTTTGTTCCGCTGTCATACCCTGCAAAGAGCCGTTAAGCTCGTCTACGAGGTCGTTAAAATCCTTTGCTTCGCCGTTTGATTTATAGGCAGATACCCCCAACTGGTCTAAAGCTTTTGATGCATCATCAGTCGGAGTATATAGGTCCGCCATAGCCCTGTTTAACGCTGTAGATGCCTCGGGCCCTGTCACGTTCTGTTCTGCCAAACGGAGCAAAGAAAGTGTGACACTGTCCGCCGCTTGACCGTAGTTTTTTGCTGTGGCGGCAGAACCGGAAAAGGCCTCTCCGAGACCTCTTACGTCTGTATTGGCAAGAGTAGCACCCTTTGCCATTAAATCAGCATAATAAGATGCGTTGCCCATCGAGTCGCCAAAGCCCTTTACAGCTCCGGCGGTATACGATGCCGATTCTTCCAGACTCATGGCACCGGCAGAGGCAAGGTTAAGCACTGTCCCGATGCCGCTAATCTGCTCATCCGCCGACAAGCCGGCTTGGGCAAGAATGTTCATGCCTTCGGCCGCTTCCGTTGCGGTGTACTTTGTTGTGCGCCCCATTTCCTCGGCCTTGGCTTTGACGTTTTCTATTTTGTCTACGGTTGTACCCATGGTAGCCGCTACCTGAGACATCGCAGTATCAAAATTCATCCCGGAGTCTATTGACGTTTTTGTAAATGCGGCGGCGGCGGCAGAACCGGCCACCATAGCTGTTTTA
>OJAI01001799.1_pt1 | contig 10585 bp, 9 predicted proteins | sample 1588891 | NCBI WGS metagenome assembly OJAI01 (sample SAMN03283255) | human gut metagenome | biome: human-associated habitat; material: feces | host: Homo sapiens | place: USA | collected 2013 | reverse complement strand
TCTTTCTCGTTCTATCTTCAGGCCCGCTCCCGCCCCGCACGGGAAAACAGCCGCTCCAGCCGCTCGGCCGGGATCATCCCCCTGAAATAGGGCACCTGAGGCATTGCGGACAGCAGCAGGGAGCCCAGAGCATAGCAGGCGATCAGCTCACCCAGCCCCACCGTCACGGCGTTGAAGCCGAATGCCGTCCAAAACGCGGGAGTGATGCCGGTCTCCGCCCAGGCGATCTCCGCCCCCACGATCACTGCGTTGCACAGCACGGGGGGCAGGGGTGCCAGCCATTGGCTGGTCATCCGGCTGGTCCACAGGCAGGCCAGCAGGGTGGCCATGGACCCAAACACCACATCCAGCACGAAGGGAGAAAACAGGTTGGCGATGATGCACCCCACAAACAGCCCCGGCGTGGCGGCGGGGAACAGGAACGGGAGCACGGTGAGGGCCTCGGCGAACCGGATCTGGACCGCTCCGTACTGGGGCACGGGCAGAGTGATGGTGAGCGCTGCGTAGACAGCGGCCAGGACAGCGGCCAGGGTCAGGTCTCGGGTGGTAAATTTGCGCATAAAAAAACCTCCATTTTATTATTTAGAGAACGGCGGGGCATTTTCTTGCCCCCCGAACGAACCCGAAACAATACGATTTGCGCTTCGCATTGTCACGCTGCGGATTGGACACACGGCCGGGTCGATAACTTCGCCGACTTCGCCGCCAAACAGAAGTCGTCTACGCCTTCTTGGTTTGCCGGCATCCGCTCTGGCGTTATCTCCCCTGTGTGTCTATCCTCCGCGCTTCGGGCTTGGACGAGACAGATACAAACTCGTCGCTGGTATCTTATCACACCTCAGGCCCTTTGTCAACCCGCTTTTTCTCTTGACTGCCGCTGCAAAAACACATGCAAAATCAGTTTGGATGTTGTATAATATAGTCAAATCGTTGGCGGTCTCCCGCCCGGCGAAGGAGGTTAATCGGTTATGAAGAAAAGTATCATCACCGTCAGTCGGGAGTTTGGCAGCGGCGGACGCACCATCGGCAAGACGGTGGCCCAGCGCCTTGGCATCCCCTACTACGACAAGGAACTGGTCAAACAGGTGGCTCTGGAGAGCGGCTTTGACCCCAAGTACATTGAGGAGCAGGGGGAGTTTGCCCCCGGCAAGCCCCACTTTGCCTTCTCCTTTTTGGGCCGGGGCGTCCCCGGTGTCATGGGCGGCATGACCGCCGCCGACTTTTTGTGGACCATCCAGCACAACGTCATTCGGGACCTGGCAGACAAGGGTCCCTGTGTCATCGTGGGCCGTTGCGCCGACTACATTCTGAAGGACCGCACCGACTGTCTGCACACCTTTATCCACGCCAGCATGGACTTCCGTGCCCACCGCATCGTGCGGCTGTACGGCGAGTCGGAGGTGGCCCCGGAGAAGCGGCTGCAGGACAAGGACGCCCGCCGCCGCATCAACTACAAGCACTACACCGATCGGGAGTGGGGCATGTCTCAAAACTACCACGTGTGCCTGGACTCCAGCGTGCTGGGGATCGACAAGTGTGTGGACATCATTCTGGATCTGGCGGAAAACTGCCCGGACACCACAGAATAAGCCGAATTAAAAAACAGGCGGTGATTTTCCAATGAAAAATCACCGCCTGTTTTTCTTAATCCACGCCCCGCAGCTCCACGAAAGGCACCCAGGGCCGCACCAGCGCAGCAAATTCTTGCAGGTGATCCCGGTCCCAGGGGTGCAGCCCCTCCTGAATCACCGTGTCCCGGTCTACAAAAGACTGCAAAAAGTATCGCTTCGCCCCGGAAAGCCAGGGACCAATGGCGCGAAAACTGTCTTCGTCGTGCAGTTCCCGCACCACCGTGGTGCGAAACTCATAGTCCACCAGGCCCTCCAGCAAAAAGCCCACGCTCTCCCGGATGGGACCCACGTCCAGACCCGGCACGCCCACCGTCTCCGGGTAGCGCTCCGGGCTGTTTTTCACGTCCATAGCCACATAGTCCACCAGCTTGCGCTCCACCAGGTCCACCAGCGCCCGGGGGTGGCTGCCGTTGGTATCCAGCTTCACCGGGTAGCCCAGGGCCTTCACCGCCTCCAGCAGCTGGGGGCGCAGAACGATGCGCCGGTGGTCCAGCTCCTTGCGCATAAGCTCCAGATCTTTTTGCGTCAGTTCATTGTGCATGATGCTCGCCTCTCATAAAAACCGGGCGGCCAGAAGGGCCCGGCCGCATAAGGGTATCATTTAAAACCGTCCAGGGTTCAGTAAGTTGGGACACATGCTACACACCGTGTGGCATGTGTCCTGCTTTTAATTATACTTCAATTACATATCCTTGTTGAAATTAGAATACACTTGCGTTATCATTTTCTTTAGTCAATCACGATTTCCAAGAAAGGGCAAATAAGTATGGCTGATGTTGTTGATATTCCGGAATTCAGAGCATTTTATTATACAGATGATACGCCCCGCCAGTTTTATACCCTCCGGCGATACGAGGATGAGAGCGGGTCTGGGGAAATGCACTGTTATAATATTGCGCCAGGTATTCAACTGTCTTTTAATGATCTAAATCTAAGTTCTTGCTATCAGCCACTAAATGTCCAAAAAGATTTTTTAGAAATAAATTATTGCCTTGAGGGCGGACACGAAGTTGAAATGGTCGGAGGCGGAATTACCTTCTTGGGTGAAAAGGATTTAAGTATATCTGGCCTATACCATGATAAACGGGTTATTGTCAATTCAAGAATCCCTTTCAATAAATATAAAGGTATAACCATTCTCTTGGAGCTAGAAACAGCCCAGACGACTCTCGACAATGAATTCTCTAAGTGGCATATAGACTTGCAAAAAATCCGCACAACTCTATGTCCGGAAGGACGTGTTCTTTTAATAAAATCCAAACAAAAAATCGACCATATTTTTGCAGAGATCTTGAGCGTTGAGAACCAGATAAGATTGCCGTATTACTGGCTGAAAATCCTGGAAATCTTACTCTTATTAAGCCAACTGGATAACAGTTATGTGGAGCCGCCCCAACAGTTTACGGAGAAAGTATCCCGGCGGACTCAACAGGTCTATCAGTATATTATTGAAAATCCTTTTACACAAAAAAATATTTCTGAGATAGCAGAGATTTATGGGGTTTCGGAATCAAGTATGAAACGCTGCTTTAAGTCAATTTCCGGTGCTTCTCTAGGCACGTTTATGAAAAGGAAACGGATGGAGGCTGCTGCGGAATTACTTAGGTCAGAGCCGACATTGAGTGTGGGTGAAATTGCCAGTCTTGCAGGGTATGAAAATCAAGGAAAGTTTTCTGGGGCATTCAAATCAGTATACGAAATGACTCCTATCGCATATCGTTTGAAATACTCGTGACCTAAATGGATTAAGACTTGACCTAAACAGTTATAGACGGATATATGATCTTGTGCTATCATAACTGACGTTAATTAGAGAATGGTGAAAAGAGCCGCGTTCAGCGGTTCTTTTTAAGGGTGTTAGTTAGCGATGTCTAACCTCGAGCGAATGGGGGGCAAATCAGTTGTTCAGTATGGGGATCAGTGCGCGAATTGTAAAACGTATTATAACCTTGCTAATTGTGACTTTGGGAGTCGTTACTCTCAGTTTTTGCTTGCAGATATTTACCGGTACAGATCCGGCAGAAATGCTTGTAAGAAAGACTACATTGTTCGCAACAGAAGAGCAAATCCAAGCAATGAGAGTTGAACTTGGCCTGGATGGTACACTCTCTGAGCAATATGCAGATTATATAAAAGGACTACTTACCGGGGACTTGGGTATTTCAATTACCAATCGAAAGCCTGTCATTGATAATATTAGAAATGCCCTTCCTGTTACATGTATGTTAGTTATTATGTCTATGCTCTGGGTTGCTATTTTAACCGTTTTAATATCAGCGTTTTCTGTCATATGGAAAGACAAAGCATTTGACCATGCAACAAGAGTTATCTGCATAATTGGTATATGTGTTCCGAGTTTTTGGCTGGCACTCATTCTGCTAATTGCTTTTGCAGTTGAGATTCCGATATTTAGTGTGATTTCAGACGGGAGTATTAAATCCCTTATATTGCCATCTATTTCTATTGCCATTCCAATTGCTTGTATTTCTATCAGAGTTTTGCGCGCTGCTGTAATAAACGAATTAAAAAGTGACTATGTTACTTACGCTAAAGCGAGGGGGTTTTCCACATCTAAAATTGTATACGGCGAGGTCCTGAGGAACGCATTTCCATCGGCCATAACACTTTTCGCACAATATTGCGCATCAGTTTTTGGAACCTCTGCACTGATAGAAACTGTCTTTTCCATTCAGGGTCTTGGATACTATTTAACTGAAGCGTGCGAAAGTATGGATGTATATGGAATATCGGGTGTGGTACTTATTTGCGCAATCCTATTTGTTCTTTTTAATACTGCAGCAGACATCTTCTCGGGCATTATTTGCCCTGCGTATAGGAGGAAACGTGTATGAGGAAACATCCACAAATTGTCATTGGTGTTTTGCTTATTGCGTTATTTGTTTGTATTGCGATAACTGCACCCCTCCTTGCCCCAAATGACCCAAATGCAACAAACCTTGCACTAAAAAATGCCCCGCCATCAGCCGAGTATCCTCTTGGATGCGATCAAATGGGGCGGTGTGAACTTTCGCGCTTAATTTACGGAGCGCGATATTCACTAAGCCTTACGGTGCCTGTGCTGATAGTACTAGCAGCGATTGCATTGTTTATTGGATGCTACACTTCTTATAAAGGTGGCCTAATAGATGAGGTCATCCGATTGTTGTGCGATATATTTATGGCATTTCCGCTTTTAGTAATAGCAATGTCATTAGTGTCAGTTATTAACAATTCTGTTGCGAGCATTATCACTGCAATTGGTATTTCTATGTCTGCGTGGTTCTTACGCATGGCGCGTTCTTATGCAAAGACCGAGTGTGGAAAGGGGTATGTAGAATCCGCAAGAGTATCTGGTGCATCTGCAATGCGGATCGTACTTCACCACATTATCCCGAATGTATTGCCACAGTTTGTTGTCTATTTTACCACGGGAATAGCATCAGCAATTCTATCGGTATCAAGTTTTGCATTTTTGGGTGTGGGCCTTATTGCTGGTACTCCGGAGTGGGGAGCCATGCTTAATGACGCTCGAAACAGCATTTATACAAATCCCGCCCTAATTGTTTATCCCGGCATATGCCTCATTATCTGTTGTGCGGGCTTTAATTTATTAGGTGAAGGTATTCGGGATTTTATTGGCAAGGAGGACCAGATCAGTGTTTCTTGACGTCAGAGATCTCACTATTACTCTCAAAACGGGTGAAGAAATTGCAAAGGATATTTCTTTTTCAATAGATGGAGGAGAAATGTTGTCCATTGTGGGCAGCTCTGGGGCAGGAAAAACGACGGTATGCAAGGCCGTTATGGGCTTACTTAGTTCTAATTATTCCATTTCAGGTGAGGTGCTTTATAGGGGGGAAAACTTGCTGCACTGTTCAAAGAAACGATTGCAGGCAATCTACGGTAAAGAAATATGCTATATTATGCAAAACCCCATGACAGCATTTAATCCATCGCTGCGTATTGGAAGGCAATTAGAAAAAACATGTTACTTACATAACCCCCAAATATCGCGGCAGGAATTACAACTATTAGTGAGCAACACACTACAACAGTTGGGCCTTGATGATTTGAAACGGATACTGAAGAGTTACCCTGATGCCCTTTCAGGTGGGATGTTGCAGCGGATTATGATTGCAGCAGCACTAATCAATCAGCCTACTATATTGGTTGCTGATGAAGCGACTACAGCAATAGATGCCTGTAACCGAATTGAATTGATGCAATTACTTAGGCAGTTATGCAGTGGCGGCATGGCGATCTTATTTGTTACACATGATTTAAGAGCGGCGTCAATGGCGGATCGAATTTTAATAATGAATGATGGCCAGTTGGTCGAGGCAGGGACAACAGAGCAGATCTTCAATGAACCTAAAGAAGAATATACAAAATATCTGCTTAGTGCTTGTACGTTGGAAAGGCGGTGATTATCTATGATTGAGGCGAAAGATGTAAGTTGCACTTTTGCCCGCAATCCGTTTTCCAAAGAGGGATTCATGGCGGTTTCCCCAGTTTCAATCCAATTCATTGATGGTGAACGGTATGCCATCGTTGGTGAGTCAGGGTCAGGTAAGACAACACTCGCCAGAATGATTGCGGGCCTCCAGCGTCCTACGACGGGGAATATCTATGTCGATGGGATGCCTGTTTACGGTAAACACAAGGTTCATACAAATTACTTCAAGGAAGTCCAAATTATTCAACAGGACTCTTCATCTGCATTAGATCCTAAAATGTCCGTGGGTAGATCAATCGAAGAACCTCTTTTGTGTTTTTTTCATTTAGACAAAGGAGAACGCAAAAAAAGGTGTCATGATCTGATGGATTTATGTAATTTGCCTGTTGAATACTACTCGCGTCTTCCCGCAGAATTATCTGGGGGCGAGCAAAAACGAGTCGCTATTGCAAGGGCCTTGGCAGCAGAACCTAAGTGTCTAATTTTTGATGAGGCAACAAATGGCTTTGACCTTCCTTTACGCAAGAAGATCATTGAAGAAATTGTTGACTTGCAGAGGAAACTCGCATTTACCCTTATATTTATTACACATGATATGGAGTTAGCCGTCGTTATTGCTGACGTAATTTTGGTTATGAGAAATTCCACCTTGATTGAACAGGTTGAATTTTCTGGAGATATATCAGTATTTACAAGCGAATACAGCAAGACGCTTTTATATGCGAGTGGAATTACTGATACATAATCATTGTTGGAATTGATCATAGCAGAAATAAAATGAAAGGATAGTTTGCGATGAAATTCAAAAGACTTGCAACGATTCTTATGGCTGCGGCCATGATGGTTTCGTTGGTTGCCTGTACAGGCGACAATGGCGAAAACTCAGAAACGCCTGTTACTTCGGGCAATGATGTTGTGGAGGAAACGGAAACCAACCACATCACTTTGGCCGAAAGTTGGGGATTTGAAAATTTCTATACAATTATGACGCCCGATGTATCGGCAAGCAACTTCGGTATCACATATTATCTTAGCAATTTCTACGATGTGCTTGTAGAATATCAAGATGGAGAATACGTTGGTGGTCTGGCCGAGGATTGGACAATTAGCGAAGATGGAACGGTCTACACATTCAATCTACGGCATGATGTGAAATTTTCTGATGGTAGCGATCTGACTGCGGAAGATGTTGCCAAATCGCTTTTGGCCGTTCCCATCAATTTGGGGCAATACAATGGAACCTATGGCCGTCTGTCTACAATTATTGAAGATGCAGTGGTCGTTGATGACTATACTGTTGAAATGCATCTGACGCAACCTTATTATAATGCGCTGCGGGAGCTGTGTTTGGCGAATCCATTCGGAATCGTATCGAGTGAACAACTTAATGATGATTTAACGAAAAAGGATACTTTTGAAACTGCAACCTATGGTACAGGTCCCTATATGTATGCTGGAGATAATGACGGGCAGACCTGGAATTTCGAGAGCAATCCCTACTATTGGGGTGAAAGACCTGATGTTGAGAGTTTTTCTATCAAGAGCATTCCTGACAATGATGCTAAAATTCTCGCATTGAAAAACGGGGAGATTGATTTTGTCGCAGGAATCACGAACGTCTCCAACGAAAGTTTTGTGGAAATGCAAAACACTGAGGGATTTGGCGCCAAGGTTGACGACAAATCTTTCCGCACCGGATATATTGGTTACAATTTAAGTAGCTCTATGTTCGGTGATGAAGTTGTTCGCCAAGCCATTACATTGGCCTTAGACAAAGATGCAATTTCTGAGAGCATTTATGGCGGCCTGTATGAAAAAGCAGATACATTCTTCCCGAAGACCCTACCCTATTGTGATGTAGAGCAAACCGTATACTCTTATGATATAGACAGGGCAAACCAATTGCTTGATGAAGCAGGATACATTGATACGGATGGCGATGGCATCCGTGAAAAGGACGGTGAGAAACTATCCTCTCCGTTCCAGTACCAAGCAGGCTCCGCTTCTGATGATAACTTGGTTGTTTATATCTGCGACCAGTTAGGGAAAATCGGAATCGAACTTACACCGCAGTCTGCACAAATGATGGACTGGTATGCAATGATTACAACTGGAGAGTACGGCCTTACCTTATTTAAAACACAAGGCGGTTTCTATGATCCGGGCAATACGATCGGTAATATCGATCCCAGCATGGCCATGGACCCAATTATCTCCCAGGTCGCTGCATACTTGCCGGGCGGTGCCGATCTGATTACAGAATTGGAATCTACTACTGACGAGGAACGAATCCAAGAGATTTATGGAATTATTTTGACTACGATGGCGGATCAGTGCCTTACTACACCTCTGGTGTATCCTCACCAACTTGCAGTATATAGTGATAAGATTGCAAACTACGATTTTCCGCCTGATGCAAACTTTACTGCTGTACAAAATATCACATTAAAGTGAGCATTTTCCCATTCTGCAAACGGCGTGCTATGCAAAACATAGCACGCCGTTTGTAGAAAGAGAAACGACATATTGCAAATAGATTACAGAGAAGTTATGTTAAACCATATATTTGCTCTGCCGGTTGAAAGGAGTCCAGATATTGGTGAGCAATCAATCAAAAGGAATTAAGCGGATTCTCAGTTTTGCCGGCAGATACAGGGGCCTCTTGACTTTTGCCCGTTGCCTTTCCGGCATCAGTGCGTTGTTTATTATAGGCCCTTTTATCTGTGTATATTTTGCGGCAAGAGAACTTATCGCTGTATTTTTAGGCGATCAATTGAATGGCCAAGCATTATTGAATTGGGGCCTTTTTGCATTAGGATTAGAACTCGTGGGAGTAGTACTCTACTTTTTGGCTTTGCTATCTTCTCATATCGTTGCGTTCCATATTCAAAAAAACCTGCAGATGGCAGCATTAAGGCACCTTGCTCATATGCCAATTGGCTATTTTAATGCCAATCCAAGCGGAAAATTGCGTAAAATAATTGATGAAAACAGTTTTCAAACGGAGACCTTTATTGCACATCAGTTGCCAGATTTAACAGGCGCCCAAGTAACCCTGATTGCTGGTGTTTGCTTTATGATCATTTTTGACTGGCGTATTGGAGTTCCACTTATTATCTTATATGGAATGGCCTTTTATCTGCAAAGCTCTCTCATGGGAAAGAATAGTGCTGAGTTTATGAGAATTTATCAAGACGCTCAAGAAACAATGAACCATGAGGCTGTTGAATATATTAGAGGAATCGCCGTTGTCAAGGTGTTCGGACAAACTGTAAAGTCGTTCGCCAAATTTCATAATGCGATAGAGACCTATAAAAAGTACGCACTTGCTTATACTATGTCTTGCAAGAAAGGCATGGTTGCATTTAATGCTATCGTAAACTCATCCTTTTTAGTGCTGGTTCCGATTGGCTTTCTAGTTGGATTTACGACCCCGACACTCAGAGATTTTATTCAAAGTTTTCTGTTTTACGTGATTTTCTCTCCGGCATGCGCAGTGATGCTTAATAAAATTATGTATATGACTAGTTATAAAATGCAGGCAGAGGAGTCTATGCGTAGAATCGATATGATTTTAACTTCTAAACAGCAACCAGAACCAGCGATCCCCCAATATCCTGATACATATGAGGTCGCTTTTGAAGATGTGACATTTGCATATGATAATACCGATCACCCCGCAGTTTCACATCTCACTTTTATGGCAAAAGCAGGAGCAATAACGGCCCTTGTGGGACACTCCGGGTCAGGTAAAAGCACAGCGGCCAGTCTGATCCCTCGGTTCTATGACGTGCAGGATGGCGCAGTAAAAATTGGCGGCGTTGACATCAGGGAAATCCCACAGGGTGATTTAATGAAAATGGTGGCATTTGTGTTCCAAGACCCCAAGTTGTTTAAGGATAGCCTATTAGAAAACATAAGAGCCGGAAGACCATCGGCAACCCGTGAGGAAGTTCTAAAGGCAGCTCATCTGGCGCAGTGCGACGACATACTGAAAAAGCTTCCAAACGGAATAGATACAATTATTGGAAGTCAAGGTATATACCTGTCCGGGGGCGAAACACAGCGCATTTCTATTGCCCGCGCTATTTTAAAAGATGCTCCTATTGTAGTTTTAGATGAGGCGACAGCATATGCTGACCCCGAAAATGAGCATCAAATCCAGAAGGCCTTTGATGGACTTATAAAGAATAAAACGGTTATTATGGTTGCACATCGGCTTTCGACTGTCCAGGATGCAGACCAAATATTGGTGATGAAAAACGGTGCGATAGCGGAAAGCGGAACACATTCTGATTTGATAAAGCATCAGGGCGAGTATGCTAAAATGTGGGACAATTATAACAAAACGGTGCAGTGGCATATAGAAAGTTGAGGTGCTGTCTATGCTAAAACGTGCGTTTGCATTAAGCGATCAAGGCGCAAAAGATTTAGCGAAAGGAATTATAGCAACTGCCTGCGCCAATTTGATACAGATCATTCCAGCAAGTTTGTTGTT
>OJAI01001779.1_pt1 | contig 10692 bp, 10 predicted proteins | sample 1588891 | NCBI WGS metagenome assembly OJAI01 (sample SAMN03283255) | human gut metagenome | biome: human-associated habitat; material: feces | host: Homo sapiens | place: USA | collected 2013 | reverse complement strand
GTTTCCTGCTCTACAGTCCTGCTCACGACGGAGGCCACATTAAGTGGCCTCCTGTTCGTGCGGAACTCGCGATAAACTTAACCCCCACACCCCTCACGCGGCGGGCAACCGTCGTTGGGCTTATCACTGACACGAATAAACCGCTTGCATATCGTCTGCTAGCTTGGCACGGTACAATACTTGCAGCTTTAATTCATGAATTAGTGGAGTTATTGATGGCAGAATCTCGTGCGGAGCGTAAGGCTCGTCGTGCTTTGATCGAGGCAGCTGAGGGATCGGAGGAGAGAAAATCTTCTAAAAAATCCAAGTCGCCTCAGGATGCAAAGGGTAGGTCGGCCAAGGGCAAGGCTAAGGCCAAGCGTCCCGGCTCTCGTCGGAACGAGGATAAGGCATCTCAGACTCGCTCCAAGCGCTCGCATAATGATCAGGTTTCGTCTGCGCGTAAGGCTGTGGACCCCAAGTCTCCTTGTTCCATCATGAAAGCCTGCGGTGGGTGTACGGCGCTCAATCGTCCTTATAAGAAGCAGCTCGCCGCCAAGCAGGCTGCTATGGAGGAGCTTTTTGCTTCGCTTTGTGAGCGTGAGGGCATTGTTGTAGATCCTATTCGTGGCATGGGTGTCACCCTGGGCGACCCGGGTAAATATCCTGCGCCGCGTGGCTTTCGTCATAAGGCTGCCACTCCCTTTGCTCCCGGTAAGGAGGGCGCCGTCCGTTGCGGTTTCTTTGAGCGCGGCACGCACAAGATCGTTGCCGTACCCGAATGCCCCGTCGAGGCACCGGGCGCCCGTCAGATTCTCAACGGCATCGCACGCGAAGCTGAGCGGCTGCATATTCCCGCCTTTAATGAGGACAAGCATCTTGGTTTACTTCGCTATGCCGTCGTCCGCTGCGGTTGGCGTACCGACCAGGTCATGGTCACGCTCGTGACCGCTCAGCGCGACTTGCCGCATGCGCAGGAGTTCTTTGAGGCTGTCGCCGCACTCAATCCGCACATCGTCACCGTCGCCCAAAACATCAACGGACGTCCCGGCAACGCCATCCTCGGCGAGGAAACCCGCATTGTATATGGCGCCGAGTGCATGCGCGACCAGCTGCTCGGCTGCGAGTTCGATATCTCCCCCACCGCGTTCTACCAGACCAACCCGCAGCAGACCGAGCTGCTCTATCAGCTCGCGATTGACGGCATGGACCTGCAGCAGGGCGACGTACTCATGGATGCCTATTGCGGTAGCGGAACTATCGGCCTGTGCGCAGCCAAAGCCGCCCAGAACAAGGGTATCGGCATTATGCTGCTCGGCGTGGAGCGCAACCCGGCGGGCGTTGCCGACGCACGCCGCAATGCCGAGCTCAACGGCCTCACCCGCAGCGCCTGGTTTATGGCCGACGATGCGACCGATTACATCCTGGATGCCGCCGACAACAACGAACGCGTCGACGTTCTTTCCATCGACCCGCCGCGCGCCGGCTCCACGCCCGAGTTCCTCGAAGCTGCCTGCGCACTTAAGCCGCGCCGCATCACCTATATCAGCTGCAACCCCGTGACCCAAGAGCGCGACCTGCACCAGCTCCTCGACGGAGGCTATCGCCTGCTCAAGATCACGCCCGTCGACATGTTCCCTCACACCGACCACACCGAAACCGTAGCGGTCCTCGAACGCCGCTAACCAACCTCAGTAGATTTTTGGGACAAGAAAGGGGGCGACCCGCCTGGGCCGCCCCCTTCGCTTGGTTTATAAACTCCGCTACATCCCATTGCGCAGATTGCACACGCCGGCTGCCGCCATCTCGCGCAGCAGCGTCTCGCGGTCGCGCGTCACGATCAAATCCAGCGGGAAGTGAATCTCGTCGAGCATCTTGCGCGCGTGATCGAGCTTGCCAATGGCCATGCCAATGTGGGCATCGGTCGACACGCCAATGCCCACGCCCAGCTCGGCGCAGCGCTCGGCGATCTTGCGGCATACAGCCCAATGCTCAGTGTCGACACCGTGTTCAAGACTATGGTTGTTGATCTCGATAATCTTGTGCTTGGCCTTAGCTGCCAACAGCACCTCGTCGATATCGAACGGCACGCCCGAACGCCCCGTGTGACCCAGCATGAACACCTTGGGGTGCTCCAGGGCATTGATATACATCTCGGTCGTCTGGGCCAGCGTCGCGCCTTCAGCAATCTGCGAATTATGCACGCTCGCAACCAAATAATCCAAATTACGCGTAACCAAATCGAACAGCGAATGCTGACGGCTGTACGAATCGCCGGCAATATCGAGCGTGACAGGAGTGTCCTCGCCAAACAGGCTTCCGTCCAGCGAAACGATATCGGCCTCGGCACCACGCAGCACCAGCACGCCGCTCCAAATGCGCGGCCAGATATCCTGGTTGATAAAGAACTGGTAACTGCGCAGGTCATTGGGGCAAGCCGTAACCATAGAGCTCAAATGGTCGGCAGATCCGAGCACCTGCAGACCACGCTCTGCCGCCCAGTACACATTCTCCTCAATGGTCGAATATGCATGCGCAGAGAACATCGTATGGGTATGAATGTCACAAGAAAGCAGGTAGGGCATCAGGTCTCCTTATCTGGCACGGCCGTCGCTTATATTCATTGTACGCATAGCCTTCGATAGTCGTAAAACCACTCCATCCCAAAGACACAACGTCCATGACAACGGGGTCCGGCTTAACACCAAACCCCGTTTCACGTAAAACATTGTAGGCAGAGCGCTTTGCTTTTAACGATACTCGTCCGCCAACTGTTTCCAAGCGGGTAGCGAATTGACAATCGTTTCGTAGCTCACGCAATAGCCCAGGCGGAACCAACCCGGCATACCAAAGCTGTCCGAGGGAACCGCAAGCAACTCATACTTCTTTGCGCGCTCGCAAAACGCATTCGCATCGGGCTCCAACGCTTTCACCCATAGGTAGAACGCGCCATCCGGCTCAACATAGGTGTAGCCATACTCCGCTAGTGCGTCGGTAAGCGCGGTGCGGTTGCGTGCATAGGCCTCAACGTCACTCGGCTCATCGATGCAGTCGATAATTACGCGCTGGAAGAGTGCCGGTGCGCATACAAAACCCAGCGTACGGGCAGCACCCGCAACAGCCGGCATCAGACGGGCGGCCTGCGGATTGGTGTTGGGAACCAAGATCCACCCCACGCGCTCACCCGGCAGCGACAGCGACTTGGAATACGAGTAGCACACGATGGTGTGCTCGTAAATCGAGGGCACCCAAGGCACCTCGGCACCGTACACGATTTCGCGGTACGGCTCATCCGAGATGAGCATAATCGGATTCTCGGGATCGCGCTGAGCGTTGGCCTCGCGCAGAACGTTGGCCAGTCGCGTCAGCGTGTCGCATGTATATACGGCACCGGTCGGATTGTTGGGAGAGTCGATGATGACGGCCGCCGTCTTATCGCTGATCGCCTTGAGCACGTTGTCCACGCTCAGCTGGAACGTATCTTCATCGGCGAGCGCCTCAACACACGTACAGCCGGCCTTCTCAATCCAAACGCGATACTCCGGAAAGTACGGGGCGATAACAATAACCTCGTCGCCCGGGTTCGTAACGGCGTTGAGCGTGCAGGTGAGCGAAGCCGCGGCGCCCACGGTCATAAAGACATCCTTGCCCTCATAACTCGTACCAAAGCGGCGGTTGAGCGACTCAGCCACGGCGGTACGGCACTGCGGCAGGCCCGGTGCGGGCGTGTAGCCGTGCAGCTGGTCGCTCGGCAGCTCCAGGGCCTTCTTAATCGACTCAGCCACGGCAGCGGGCGCTGGAACGCTCGGATTGCCCAGCGAAAAATCGAATACGTTTTCCGCACCGATCTGCGCCTTGCGCTCAAGGCCATAGCTAAAAATCTCACGGATGATGGAGCTTTCCGCACCGCGAGCATACATAGTTTCGTTGATCATCTGTTCCCCTTTCGCATAGGCGCTATTGTACGCTTTAGCCGAGCAAAGTGCCGCAGCAATGTTGATTGGGGACAGACTTAAATGCGTGAAAACGCTCATTTAAGTCTGTCCCCAATCAACAGACGGCCCCATATCGCTCAAAAGAAAAAGCCTCCGCAGGTTTCCCCGCGGAGGCTTTCGCCACAAAGACTATTTGTCGGCGTCGGTGTCGGCATCGGCATCGGCATCGACGACGGCATGGTCATCGTCAGCGTCATCGGATGCCACTTCGGCATCCTCCTGCATGGCCGCCTGCGCAAAAGCCGCGGCATCTGCCGCAAGTTCCTCCTCGCTCATGCGAGGCGCACGCTTCTTGGTCGGCATGCCGGCCGCCTTGGCGTTGCGCTCCTCCTTGGCCGCCAGGATATCGCCCTCGCGCTCAAGGTAGGCATCCCACTCGTTGTCGAGCAGGGCGTTCACGGCGTCGCCTTCGACGGTCTCGCGCTCAAGCAGCACCTTCGCCATCAGATCGAGCTGATCGCGACAGGCGTCCAGGATCTCGACCGCACGACGATGGGCCTCACGCATAATGCGCTGAACCTCGATATCGATGCGGCGCGCCGTCTCCTCGGAGTAATCCTGGTGATCGGCGTAATCGCGACCAAGGAACACCTGATGTTGCGCCTCGCCAAACACTTGCGTGCCCAGCTCCTCGCTCATGCCCAGGCGCGTGACCATCTCGCGCGCCATCTTGGTTGCGCGCTCCAGATCGTTGCTCGCACCCGACGTAATGTCATCGCACATGAGCTCCTCGGCAACGCGACCGCCCAAGAACACGGCGAGCTCGTCGAGCATCTCGTTCTTAGTCTTGAGGAAGTGGTCCTCCTGCGGAAGCTGCAGCGTGTAGCCCAGAGCCTGACCGCGGCTGACGATCGAGATCTTGTGGACCGGATCGGAGTGCTCCAGGATGTGGCCCACCAGGGCGTGACCGCTCTCGTGGTAGGCAATCGTGGTGCGCTCGGCCTCGGTCATCACGCGACCCTTGCGTTGCGGTCCGGCAATCACGCGCTCCATCGACTCCTCGACCTCGTCCATCGAGATCACGGAACGATGACGGCGAGCGGCCAGCAGCGCAGACTCGTTGAGCAGGTTCGCCAAATCGGCACCAGTAAAGCCAACGGTCATCTGGGCGAGCTTCTCAAACTTAACGTCCTCGTCCATCGGCTTGTTCTCGGCATGCACGCGCAAGATCTGCTCGCGGCCCTTTACGTCCGGACGGTCGACCGTAACCTGACGGTCAAAACGGCCGGGACGCAGCAATGCCGGATCCAGGATGTCAGGACGGTTGGTCGCAGCGATCAGGATGACCGACTCGCTTTCCTCAAAGCCGTCCATCTCGACCAGCAGCTGGTTGAGCGTCTGCTCGCGCTCGTCGTGACCGCCGCCCAAGCCAGCTCCGCGCTGACGTCCCACGGCATCGATCTCATCGATGAAGATGATCGACGGGGCCTGGGACTTGGCCTCCTTAAAGAGGTCACGCACACGGCTGGCGCCGACACCTACGAACATCTCGACAAAGTCGGAACCCGAGATGCTAAAGAACGGCACGCCCGCCTCGCCGGCAACGGCCTTGGCCAGCAGCGTTTTACCGGTTCCCGGAGGGCCAACCAGCAACACGCCACGCGGGATCTTGGCGCCCAGCTTGCGATAGCGATCCGGATCGCTCAAAAAGTCACGGATCTCCTCGAGCTCCTCGACTGCCTCGTCCACGCCGGCAACGTCTTCAAACTTGACCTTGGGGCGTGTGGCCTCGTTGGTCTTGGCGTTGGTCTTGCCAAACTGCATGTTCCTGTTGTTGGCGCCCATCATCTGGCGCATAAAGTAGAACATGATGGCGATAAGGGCGATCGTCGGAAGCACACTCATCGCCAAGTCGCCCCAAAAATCGGGATCGTTGGTGTTGACGATGTACTTGGTATCGGGGTGCTCCGCCATGAGCTCGGCAAGCGAATCGGAGCCGACATAGGTCGAGGAGAAGCTCTTGAGCTCGCTCGTATCGCCCTTGTCCTTCTTCGTCTTCCAGTAATGACCCGTCACGCTTCCGTCTTGAACCGTATAGGTCAGATCTTCGACGCGATCCTGCTTGATGGCGCTGACCATCTCGCTCGTCGCGAGCTTAACGGTATTGCTGGAGCTGGCAAAGCCGGAGCCCATATTAAAGAAGGCATAGCCCAGAAGCGCGCAAGCCAAAAGAAAATACAGCCAGCCCGTACGCGTTGGCTTCTTGCCTCCGGGCATCCCCGGGATCTTTGGGTCCCGGGGAGTCTGGGAATTGTTGTCGTTACGGTCGTCGGGCATCTTACGAATAAACCTCCGGTTTCAAAATGCCCAGATACGGAAGGTTGCGATAGCGCTCGGCATAGTCGAGGCCGTAGCCCACCACAAAGGCATCGGGGCAATGGGTTCCAACATACTTGGGCGTGATGGCCGAGACGCGGTCCTCAACGTCCTTCCACAGGAAGGCGGCGACCTCCAGAGAAGCGGGCTTGCGGCTCTCGAGGTTCTTCATCAGATACTTGAGCGTCAGGCCCGAGTCCAGAATGTCCTCGACGATCAGCACGTCGCGACCGCGGATGTCGATATCCAGGTCCTTAATGATACGCACGATACCCGAGGACTTCACACCGTCGCCATAGCTCGAAACAGCCATGAAATCGATGTTGGTCGGCAGCTCGATCTTACGCATCAGGTCGCCCATAAAGACCACGGCGCCGCGCAGGACCGCAATCAGCACCAGATCCTTACCCGCGTAGTCGCGAGTAATCTGCTCGCCTAGACGAGAGACGATACCGTCGATATCCTCCTGCGTGAACAGAACCTTCTCGATATCCGGATGTTGAGAAGCCATGACAACCCTTTCTTGTGCTTATCGCCCACACACCGCCGTATGGACGCGAACTACACATTCTAGCAGCGCACGGGGTAAATTTACCAGCCCGTACGCCATCAGCGCGGGAATACCGTCAACGTCGCACAGAATAGCAGGCATGGGACGCTATTCCGCATCGACCACGCGGAGCAGATATGCCACACGCGTTGCGGCCGTGCACTTAAAACGCTCGTCCGCGCGAACTCCGGCGACCCACACCACGGCACCTCCCGGCGCCGTCCTCACCATGGGCACGCCGGCGCGCTCGGAAACGGGAATGCGAGCCTCACCTAGCAAGTCGGATACTTTCTTGCTTCGACCACTCATCCCTAACGGGCACATCACGTCTCCCGGTGCGGGACCGTCCACCCACAGGCGCGCCAATCGCGCCTCGACAGGGATCTCGCCACGCGAGCCCGCCAGGATCCGCTCACTATCGCTGTCGGCAAAACCCAAGGCAGCCGCGTCTACCAAAGCTGTCACTTCCCCGGCAGCCGCAAGCTCACGGGCGCGGCGCACGATACCGCATCCCGGCTCAACGGCCATCGGCTCTGTGACCAGCATACGTCCCCCGCCCAACGGCAAACGACCGGGTACGGTAACCCAGTCCGCGACCAGGCCCTCGCGAGCCGCCGGCGCCTTGAACGCCAGCATGCCAAACTCAATGCGTGCGTCAATCCCCGCCGGAAGCGTGACCGAGCCGGCGCCCTCGGCAACGCAGGAAAGGACTCGCTCCACATGTCGCATCTCTGGACGAGCGTCCGGATCGATGCGCTTAATCGCCAGTCGCACGATGCGCCGCGCGATTACCACCTCGGCCGCAGCTAGGCGCCTGGCATCGAGCACCAGCGCGCCCGCCGCCTCCTTACGCAGGCAGCTTCGAAACGCCTGTGCCGAAAGCTGAGACAAAAACGCGTCCTCATCGCCTAAGATCTCGCAGGCGGCGCCAATCGTCTTGCAGACGCTCGCGTTGCGCTGCGCCACCACCGGCATCACTCGATGGCGCACGTAGTTTCGCAGATACGAGATATCCTCATTGCTCTCGTCTTCACGCCACGGCTGACCATGTACCTGTAGATAGCCCACGAGCTCGCCATGAGTTAGGTCGAGCAAGGGACGCACCACGATATTCCTCCGGCGAGGAATGCTCGATAGGCCAGCGGGCCCCGAACCCTTAATCGCGTTCATCAAAAACGTTTCCGCGCGATCCGAAGACGTGTGCGCGGTGCAGATACGAGCCGCCGTTCGCGGCGCCCCCGTCTGGGCGCAGAGCTCGCGAACATACCTCCGCGCCGCGGCATAGCGCACCTCGCGGGCCGCGGCCTCAATATTGCCCGACTCCCCATCAAAATAAGCGTGCTCCACGCACAGCGGTAAACCATATTTCGCGCAGAGCTCACGCACAAAGGCCTCGTCGCCATCGGACGCCTTGCCGCGCAGATGATGGTTTACATGCAGCACATGCAGGCGCTCGCGAGCAATGGGGGCAACACCGCGTCCGTCTTGGATATCCAGCTTTGATGTGCACGCCATAAGAAGCAGTGCCGTCGAGTCCGCGCCGCCTGATACCATGAGCACGACAGGAGCAGCCTGCTGCCTCGTCCGGGTCTCATCGACTACCCCAGGCACGGCATGGTGTCCATAATGCTGAGATACCGTAGGCATTTGCTTCCTCCTCTATTCGTCCGCACCCATTGTATCCTTTGGAATCTTATGTCTCGTCTGCACCTTCATATCCTCGGCAGTGGCTCTAAAGGCAACTGCGCACTCATCGAGGGCCCGCAGGGGCTCATTATGGTCGATGACGGACTGTCTCGCCGCGAGACATTAAAGCGCATGGCAGAACTGGGACTCTCGACAGACAACGTCTCGGCTCTTCTCATTACTCATGAGCATAGCGATCACATCAAGGGCCTCGATGTCTGGTGCAAGCACTGGCACGGCCCCCTCTTTGCCAGCAGGGGCACTCTTTCGAGCAAAGAAAATCTTTCGCATCTGCCTGTCGAGGAATTCGATCCCGGTGACACCCTATCCATTGCCGGCATCCACGTGCAAACCTACTCAACGTCACACGATGTCATCAATCCAGTCGGCTATCGATTCGACACCCTCGATGATTCCATCGGCTTTGCCACCGACACCGGAGAGCTATCGAGCCAAGCCATGAACACCCTCAAAGATTGTCGAGTCCTCGCACTCGAAAGCAACCACGATGTGACCATGCTGCGCGAGGGAGAATATCCCCGCTTTCTTCAGGAGCGCATCCTGTCTGAAAGGGGACACCTCTCCAATGGCCAAGCCGCCGAAGCCGCGCGCGAACTTGTTACCGATCGCACCGAACAGCTCATTGCCATGCATATCAGCCAAGATAACAATCGTCCGAGCCTTACCGTCAAAAGCTATGCCAAAGCTCTGGCCGCAACCCTGGATGACGAGGTCGGCAGCTCCGCAACCCTTCTCCAAGGATCGCGAAAACTCTCGATACGCCCTGCGAGTCAGTATCAACCGGCAACCATTCAATAGACTGTCCTAGACAGCAAAAGGGCCGAGAATCGCTTCCCAGCCCCTTTTGTTGTCTTTTAATAGCGAAGAACACCAACGAAGTTATTCGATGGAGATCTTCGTAACGTTCTTCTTCTCGACGATCTTGGGAACCGTAACGGTCAGGATGCCGTCAGCGTACTTAGCCGAGAGGCCCTCGCTCGAAGCGTCCTTAAGATACACGCCACGCGTCGCGCTGTACGAGCTGAACTCCTTCTGCAGGAAGTTCTTGCCCTCGTTCTCCTCGTCTTCCTCGACATTCACGCTAATGGACAGACGGCCCTCGTTAAGCTCGACATCGATATCGTCCTTGGCGACGCCGGTCAGATAAGCCTTGACCTCATAGCCATCGCCCTTATCCTCAACGTCAACGGGGAACGCCTTAGAGGCAATCGAGCTGTTCGCTAGGTCGCTCATATCATCAAACAGATCGAACAGCGAGCTTGCAGAGGGACGAACGCCAAAAACCGAACGATAAGGAACCATGCTTGCCATGTTTACCACTCCTTTATAGGACTGCCGAGTCATCTTCCAGGTGACTGGGACTTCTTTTGACGCTCTTATATATGCCCACCCAGTGCTCATATATACATCGACTATAAAGTTTTTTGAGTCCAGTACTATAAGCATATCTAAGTGCGTATGACTTAGGTTTTAGGAAGGTTAAGGTTCTTTGAACCAGAGCTTAAATACCGAGTATGTCCCCAGCTACAAATAACAAGGGGCTTACAATGAGCGCGTACACGTTGTTGGTAACGAGCTAAAGGGCATCATGGACGACCAAAACCAGAACAAAATGTTTATGCCGACGCAGGGGGAAGATACTTCCACGCAGCCGCCACGGTTCCATCGCCCCCACATCTCGCAAGAGCCCATTAATGATCCGGAGCCCGAGTATGTGACGAGAAATCGATATCAAACACTCGAGGATGCCCAAACGGGGCGTAAACATATGGGCGTCGCCTCGGGAGACCCTGTATATCTGAAAGACGCACCATTATCTAAAAACAGCGCAGCTAGTGATGAGCCGATGAAAGCATCCGCCACTCATCAACAAAGAGGTCCTCGACCAAAGCAAACCTTGACGCATTCGGCTCGCTATCTCGAAACGCCAAAACAGGGAAAATCAATCTTCGTTTCATCAAGTAAACGACGCAAGCAGCATCGACTGACAATCCTGCTTTTGATCATTGTGGCCATAGCAGTTGCCCTTGTTATTCGATTTATCTTCTTTAAATAAAGGCTCAATACCAAAAACGATAAGATCGTCTGGTGTAATAGAGTCATTTACGCCCCATAAACGCAAAAAAAAGGGGGAGGCCGCGAGGC
>OJAI01001771.1_pt1 | contig 10736 bp, 10 predicted proteins | sample 1588891 | NCBI WGS metagenome assembly OJAI01 (sample SAMN03283255) | human gut metagenome | biome: human-associated habitat; material: feces | host: Homo sapiens | place: USA | collected 2013 | reverse complement strand
GCTCACCATCAAGGGTATCTGCGAAATCTACCGCCGCATGCAGGAGCTGGGATAGAGCAGGGGCTTAAGTCAAGCACGCCCGATGCCACAGTCCCCGCAAACGTTCGCCAAGCCCATTCCCCAGACAGGCGAAACCCTCCCCGGCACAGGCCGAAGAGGGCTTCGTTGTCATCGTTATCTTTGAGCGCGGGCGCCTCGCGTTACAGCCCGCGAATTCGTACGGCCTCGGGCGGAAACTCCTGCTCGCCGGCATCGGTCTTGATGGTCGCGCGGCCCCAGATGTCCAGGCCCGCAAACACACCGACCGCAAGCGGCAAGCCGTTGGGAGACACCGCCGCAACCTGGCGGCCCAGCAGCGGCACCATGTCGAAGTACTCGCCCAGCACGGGAGCCAGCGGCCCTGCGGCGCCTTGCGGCGTGTTGGCAACAACCGCCCAGGCGTCCACGCGGGCCAGCACGGCGGCGGCCAGCGTCTCGACCAGCGCTTCGTCAGCCACGTCCACACCAAGCTCGCTCAGCACCGAACGCTCAATATCCACCGTCACGGCACCGAACATGCCCGCAGCACCGGCACCGCCGTTCACGGCAACACGCGCGAGCGACGTCTCAAACGCAGGCGCACCGCACACGATATCGCTCGGCCACTGGATACCCACCTTACCGGCAAGGCCCAACCCCGGCGTCGAAGCCGTGCCCACAAGCGCGTCCATCATGCCCATAGCCGCCACAAACGGCAGGCCGTGGAAGGCATGCATGTTCACATCGGGGCGCACGACCAGCGAAAACATCAGCGATGCATCGCCCGCGCTCCACGCGCACCAGCCCGCGGACATGCCCTCGCGGCCCGCGTCGCGCGCCGCGTCGAGCTCGGTGCCAGCGACAACAGCATTCATCTCGATCATCTACATACGCCCCAATTCGCCCACGATATGGCCCACGCGGTCCTCGGGCTCCTTGACCTCGACGCCGTTGTAGCGGAAGAACCGCGCCGGGTCGTGCATCAGGTCCTCGAGCGGCACCAGCACAAAATCGCGTTCGCCGATCAGCGGATGCGGCAGGCGCAGCTTTTTGCCGCCGTGGGTCTCGCCGTCCATCCACAGCAGGTCCAGGTCGATGGTGCGCGGACCGTTGGCCTTGGCCTTTTTGGAGCGGTCGCGCCCCAGCTCGGCCTCGATCTTCATAAGCTCGTCGAGCAGCACCAACGGCGCCAGCTCGGTCTTGATCTCGATGACGGCGTTGGCAAACGCGTCCTGGCGCGTCTCGTAGGCAGGCTCGCTCTCGTAGATCTTGGAGGAGTTGGACACGCAGGTGAGTGGAATCTCGGCGATCATCTCGCGTGCGGCGCGGATGTTGTCGCAGCGATGCCCCAGGTTGGAGCCCACGGCCACAAACGCGCGGCGCGGCTGTGGCTTGGCAACCGCCCAGTAGCCGTTTAGGAACTGCGCAAAACCCGCGGCGTCGTGCACGCGCACGATGTTGGCACCGGCCTGGATGGCGCCCAGGCACACGCCAAACGTAGCGGCATCGCGCTCGGCGGCCTCGGTCACGCCCGAGACGGCGCCCACAAAGCGCTTGCGCGACACGGCGCACATGAGCGGATAGCCCAGTGACGCCATCTTGGCAGTCTCGCGCTGGATGACGATGTCCTCGTTAGCCGACTTACCAAAGCCCGGGCCAGGATCGATGCAGATGCGGTCGCGCGACACGCCGGCATGGATGAGCGTACGGGCCTGGTCGGACAGGAAGCCCATGACGCGGCGCATGATGGGCGCAGAATCGGGCAGGGTAAAGCGGCGGAGCTGCGAGGTGGGCACATAGGCTTCCTCACGGCGGGCACTGCGGCGCATCATGGCGGCCAGGTGGTCATTGGACTCCGATGCGGCCTCGGTGGCTGCGGGCGCGGCCTCGGGCGCGGGCGCGACGGTCTCGGCGGCAACAACCTGCTCGGCGGCCGGCGTCTCCTGCCCCAGCTCGGTTGCGGGCTCGGACGTGGGCTCCGGTTCGCCAAACGGCAACGAGGGCTGCACCACGCCGCCCGGAAGCTTGGCCTCCGACTTAGGCTCACCCAGCAACTTGCCGCGACGGCGGCGAGCCGGCTTCTCGGCCTCACGCGCGGCCTCGGCAGCCGCCTCGCGCGCCTTCTCGGCAACAAACGCCGCTGCCGAGGTATCGAGCTGCACCGTTGCGTGCGTGCGGGTGGGCGCGGCGACCTCGCCGGCATGCATCACGATGACGCCGCAGGTGCTCGTCTTAACAAACTCGACCATCTTGGGGTCGGTGAAGCCGGTCACGTCGTTGACGATCGAGGCGCCGCAGCGCACGGCCGCCTTGGCAACCGCCACATGACGCGTGTCGATCGAGACGATGGCGCCCTCCTTGGCCAGCGCGCGCACCACGGGCAGCACGCGGCGAGCCTCCTCGTCGGGGTTGACCGGGGTAAAACCAGGGCGCGTGGACTCGCCGCCCACGTCGATGATGTCGGCGCCGGCGTCGAGCATCGCCAGGCCGTACTCGATGGCGGCATCGGGGTCGAAGTGCTCCCCGCCATCGCTAAACGAATCGGGCGTCACGTTGAGGACGCCCATGATGCGCGGACGGTCAAAGCTGAGCTCGTACTTTCCGCACCGCCATGTCTTGCTGTCGTTCGCCATGAACATCCTCCTAAAATGCCCACGCCGCCGAGCTTGGGGAGCTGGCGGCGGGGTCGCTTTGCACTCAGTCTTTCTATTGTATCCGCGCGCGCGGGCTAGAACGCAAACGCGGCCGCGATGTCGCAAGAAATCAGCAGGTCGGCATTTGCATCCTGATCGGTGGGAGCAAGGTTGCATATGGCCAGCGTATCGCCGGTAAAGTAACGCGTAAGGCCTGCCGCCGGATACACCACGAGCGAGGTCCCGCCCACAATGAGGGCATCGGCCGCGGCGATGGCGGCAACGGCACCGGTCAGCACGTGCTCGTCGAGCGGCTCCTCGTAGAGCACTACATCGGGCTTGATGCGGCCGCCGCACGCGGGGCACGCAGGCACGCCCGCGGCGTCCTCGTGCTCGCGCGAGCAAATCCACTCGGCGCTATAGACCGCGCCACACGACTGGCAAATGTTGCGATGGACCGATCCGTGCAGCTCAAACACGCGCCGTGAGCCGGCCATCTGATGCAGGCCGTCGATATTTTGCGTCACCACGGCATTTAGCTTGCCGGCGCGCTCCAGCTCGGCCAGCTTGGTGTGGCAGCGATTGGGCTTGGCGCCAAGCGCGATCATCTTGGTGCGGTAGAAGTCGAAGAACTCGGCCGGATGCGCCTCGTAAAAGCTATGCGACAGCATGGTCTCGGGCGGATAGGCAAACTGCTGGTGATACAGGCCGTCCACGCTGCGGAAATCGGGGATGCCACTTGCCGTGGAAACACCAGCGCCGCCAAAGAAGACCACGTGACTATGGGTTTCGAACAGCTCCGCCAGCGCGGCGGACGCCTGTTTGGGGTTTGATATTTCCTGCGTCATATATGTCCTCCGTCCGTGTCTCCGGGACGGCGGCGTTCGCACTATCACTCGCGGACTCCGCCCCGCTCTTGTTGCGTTAATCTTAAGCCTGCCAACCCCGTCGAAAGGACACCATGCCTCAGACTTACACCTTTGCCTCGTGGAACGTTAACGGCCTGCGCGCCGTGCTCAAAAAGGACCCGAACTTTATCCAGATCGCGCAAGAACTCGACGTCGATATCCTGGCGTTGCAAGAGACCAAGCTGCAAGAAGGCCAGGTTGATATTGACCTGCCCGGCTATCGCCAAACCTGGAGCTACGCCGAGCGTAAAGGCTATTCGGGCACTGCGGTCTTTAGCCGCCAGGAACCGCTGCGCGCGCTGCACGCCGACGCGCTGTTACCCTACGCCGGCGAGGGCGAGGCGGCCGAACTCGTCGCCCAAGCCGCGACCGAGGGCCGCGTCTGCGCGCTGGAGTTCGACAAGTTCTGGTTTGTGGATGTCTACACTCCCAACGCGCAAAACGAACTCGCCCGCATCGACGTGCGCATGGCCTGGGACGATGCCTACCGCGACTTTTTGAACGCGCTCGAGCGCGAGACCGGCAAACCCGTCGTAACCTGCGGCGACTTTAACGTGGCGCACGAGGAGATCGACCTTAAGAACCCCAAGTCCAACCGCGGCAACGCAGGCTTTTCGGACGAGGAGCGCGGCAAGTTTACCGAGCTGCTCGACGCCGGCTTTACCGATACCTGGCGCGCGGCAAATCCGGACGTCGAGGGCGTCTACAGCTGGTGGAGCTACCGCTTTAATGCCCGCAAGAACAACGCCGGCTGGCGCATCGACTACTTCCTGGTAAGCGACGCAATCGCCGACAACGTACGCGACACCGGCATCCGCGGCGACATCTTCGGCAGCGACCACTGCCCCGTCACCCTCACGCTAGAGCTCTAGCCCCAAGTAATTCCTGGGGGACAGAGGAAAACAGATCATGTGACCCCTCTCCCCCCCCCTATAAGTTGCGGTGGAATAGTTCCTGTTTGGGTAGCAAATAGCCAAAAACGAGAACTATTCCACCGCAAGTTCGTGAAGGAACGCGAAATGCCTTACAGCCCGTATTTCACGACGACGCGGTTGATGCGGCGACACCAGGGCTTGTACAGAGCGGCCAAAAACACGCAGGTCGCAAGGCCGTGCGTGATATCGAATGGCACCGCCGTGGCAAGACGCGCTACGGCGCCTGCCCAGGTGAGCGGCTGCACAAAACCGATGATGTCATACGCGTTGATCACGACGCCATACAGCAGGCCCGACGCAAAGCCGTAGGTCAACAGCGCCGGCATTCGCACAGTTCCATCGGCGCGGTCAAACGCGCCCACATGCGCCAGCACGCCGCCAACATAGCCAACCAGGCCCCAGGCATACATCTGCCACGGCGTCCACATGCCCTGCCCAAAAAAGAAATTGCTGGTCAGCGCCGCCAACGCACCGACCATAAAACCATTGCGGCGACCAAGCGTCGCCCCCGCGATAATGGCGATGGCGCTCACCGGTTTAAAGTCGGGAATGGGCCCAAACAGGATGCGCCCCGCCGCCGCCAGCGCCGCCAGCACCAGCGTGGGCATAATCTGGCGCAAACCCGGACGAGATGCCTCGTAACCCGCAAAGAACAGCGCGAGCACCAGCGCCACCACAATCAGCATGGCCAACGCTGCCTGCTCAACACCCGCCAGCAACGCCGCAGCCATCACCGCCGGCACCGCCAACAACAGCGGGATCTCCAGTTTTGCAAGCAAGCGCGAGAAACGACAGTCCGTCATCCCATCACGCCCTATAGAACACGTTGTCGGCAAAGAAGTCGGCCGGGGGCTCCATGCAGGCAATCTCGCCGTCAAACATCATGGCAACGTCGTCGGCTACCTGCTCGGCAAAGTCCAAATCGTGCGTAGCCATGATGACGGTGCCGCCAGCCTTCGCATGGTCACGCAGGGCGCGGGCGATGATGCGGCGGCTCTCCAGGTCCAAGCCCTTCGTGGGCTCGTCAAGCAGCAGCAGCTCGGGGCCAATCAGCAGCAGCTTTGCCAGTGCGAGCAGCTGGCGCTGTCCGCCCGAGAGGTCGTAGGGGTGGCGCGTCTCCAAGCCGTCCAGTCCAAGTTGCACCGCACGCTCCCGCGCCAAGTTCTCGTCATATCCGCAGGTCGAGGCCCATTCCATCAGCTCATCGCGAACCGTCTCGGCAACCAGCAATGCTTTGGGATTCTGAGGCAGCAGCGCCGCCGAGGCCGCTCCGCGCACCATGCGGCCGCGCTGCAGCTTGGCGGTCTTCGCCAGCACCGAGAGCATCGTCGACTTACCGCATCCGTTGCCGCCCACGATCGCATGCACCGCACCGGCCGAAAACGCCACGTCGAGCCCACGCAGCACCCAACCGCTCGCGCGATTGTAGCGAAACCAGCCTTCCGACAGGGTGGTAGCCGACCCGCCGTGCATTTTTTGGAGTATTCTGCTTCCATCCGTGCGCGGAAAGGCTTCCGAGCCGTTCTCGAGCGACGTTTGCGCCACAAAATTGGACGATTTGTCCAATTCCGAACTTTTTTTCGCGCTCGATATGTCCCCGGGCGGCTCCAGAGAGCCCAAATTGTCCTCACGCCTGCTGAATACTCCGTTTTTTGCACATCGGATGGCACCCCACCCCAACATGTCATCGGAAAACAGCGATTCTCGGCGTCCCAAAGAAGCCATATCCGCCACCTCGCGCACGCGACCGCCCTCAATCCGGTACGCACGCGTCGCATATTCGAGCATCGGCCGCGGTTGATGCGTAGCCACAACAACCGTGCAGCCCAGCTCACGGTTCACGCGAAACAGCGCGTGCAGAAAATTCTTCTCGGCAACGGGATCGAGCTGAGACGTGGGCTCGTCGAGTAGCAGCACACGCGGACGCAGCGCCAAGACGGCGGCAAGCGACAGCAACTGCTTGCGGCCACCCGAAAGCGTATCGGTATCGCGATGAAGCCAGTCCTCCAGACCAAAGAAATAGCTGGTCTCGGCAACACGGCGACGCATCTCATCACGTGCTAGCCCCAAGTTTTCCAGGCCAAACGCCATCTCGTGCCACACGGTTTCGCACACGATCTGGTTCTCGGGATCCTGGAACACATAGCCCACGCGCTCCGCCGATGCCCGCACGTCCATGTCGGCAACGTTCTCGCCCAGCACGCGCGTATCGCCAGTGCGCTCGCCCGCCGGAGCGATCTCGGGCTTGAGCAGCGACAGCAGCGTCGACTTGCCCGATCCGGTACCGCCAACAAGCAGCGCAAATGCACCTTGGGGAACACGCCAATCAAGCCCCTCGAGCACCGGTGCCTCGGCCCCGGGATAGGCAAAACTAAGGCCCCGCACCTCAATCGCCGGCGCGGCCGAGCCATATGCCACACCCGCCGCCGAGCTCCTATCAAACCGAGCCATCAGCCAAACCTCTTCTCATCAATCGCGTGCAATGCGCAAGGCAGCATCATCCAGGCAGCGTACACGACATAGCCCAGCCACGGCGCCGGCACCGAGAGCTGCGGATAAAACGAATACTGCGTCGTCGCGGTCCACGCCACCGCCACCGCGGCAGCACCAAACAGCGCGAGCCCGCCCAGCGCGGCAACGTCGCTGCGCCCCAGTCGATACCGCGCATACGTCGTACGACGCGTCGCGGCACCCCACCCGCGCGAGCGCATCGCGTCCGCGCGCTCCAGCGAATCTTCCATGCCCCAGCCCATCAACACGCTCGACGCCCGCAGGCGCGAGCGCACGGGGTCGGCCGGCGCGCGCCCCAGCACATCAATCGCATCCTGCACCGCCAGCACCGTACGACCGCGGCGCAAAAACTGCGGGATAAGCCTCATGCACATCGAGATCATGAGCGCAATCACCGGTGCGGCATTACCCAGCAGCGCGAGCACCTTGTCGTATTCGAGCATCGACGCCGCGGCCTCAAACCATAGCACGCTCGCCACAAACAGCCCGCCCATGCACAGGCCGTATACCATGCTTTCCAGATACACCGCGCGCATGCCAATACGGAACAGCTCCGTCGAGCCCGAGGCGCTAAACAGCGGATTGACCAGCGCGATAATCAAAATCACTGGCAGCTGCCAGCGAAGCGCCCCCAACGTGCGCGCAGCACCGCGCGTCGCAAACCCGTACGCCAGCCCGCCCGCAAGTGACAGCGCAATCAGCACCGGCTGCATCGAGAACATGGTGAGCCCCAGCGTCAGCACAATATAGAGTGCCGGCACAGCCGGATGCGACATCGAGAACGCCGCGACGGGCTCGCCGCCAAACTCCTCTTGTATGTTGTCCACGGGCACCCCCGTCCCCTCGCTCAAAAGACAGCTCCGCAGCACCGCCAACGCCGCACGCAAGCAGCGCAAACGCCACGACGGCGGCGCAAGCCCCAACCGCCGCAAACCAATCGCTACGCGCTCAACATATGCCTGCGGTATCATATTGTGCCGTGTATCGTTTCCAAACACACGTCTCTATAACGTAACAGGAGATCACATGGACGCAACCGCAATTATCCTCGCCGCCGGCGAGGGCACCCGCATGAAGTCGAACCACTGCAAGGTTTCGCACAAGATCCTGGGTAAGCCCATGGTCCAGTGGATCGTCGACGCCACCATCAAGGCCGGCTGCAGCCGCGTCGTGGTCGTCATCGGCAGCCACGCCGACGAGATGCGCGCCCTTATCGACGGCGCCTACGCCAACAGCGCCACCAAGGTCGAGTGCGTCGAGCAGACCGAGCGCCTGGGCACCGGCCACGCCGTAAAGGTCGCGCTCGAGGCCTGCGGCATCACGCAAGGCCCCGTCGTCGTGCTCAACGGCGACCTGCCGCTCATCACCGCCGACACCGTCGCCAAGTTCGCGCAGACCGTCGCTACCGGCGAGCTCGCCTGCACCGTCATGACCATGACCCCGCCCGATCCCTTCGGCTACGGCCGCATCAAGCTGGGCGCCGATGGTCAGATCGAGCGCATCATCGAGCAGAAGGACTGCACGCCCGAGCAGGCCGCCACGCTGCTCGAGTGCAACGCCGGCTGCTACGCCTTCGACGGCGCGCAGCTCGCCGCCCACATCGACGAGATCGGCAACGACAACGCGCAGTCCGAGTACTACCTGCCCGACATGCTCGAGATTCTCAAAGGCCACGGCCAGGCGGTCTCCATCTTTCACTGCGACGACTACCGCGACGGCCTGGGCGTCAACAGCCGCATCCAGCTCGCGCAGCTCACCGCCATCGCGCGCGACCGCATCAACGAGCACTGGATGGCCGAGGGCGTTACCTTCATCGACCCCACGCAGGCCTGGATCGGCCCCGATGCCGTTATCGGCCGCGACACCGTCGTGTGGCCGCAGACGCATCTGATCGGCCACGTCACCGTGGGCGAGGAGTGCCAGCTCGGCCCCAACAGCCGTCTCACCGACACCACCGTCGGCAGCGGCTGCACCATCGATGAGACCATCGCCATCGAGGCCGTCATCGAGAACGGCGTCGACTGCGGCCCGCGCGCCTACCTGCGCCCGGGCACCCACATGCTCGACGGTTCCAAGGCCGGCACGCACGTGGAAATCAAGAAGTCCACGATCGGCGAGGGCTCCAAGGTGCCGCACCTGTCCTACATCGGCGATACCACCATGGGCCCCGGCGTCAACGTGGGCGCAGGCTCCATCACCTGCAACTACGACGGCGTGCACAAGCACAAGACCGTCATCGGCAAGGATGCCTTCATCGGTTCCGACACCATGATGGTCGCGCCCGCCCAGATCGGCGACGGCGCGCTTGTGGCCGCCGGCTCTGTCATCACCGAACCGGTCCCGGCTGACGCACTCGGCCTGGGCCGCGCCCGTCAGGTAAATATTGAGGGCTGGGCCGCCGATTATCGCCGCCGCCTGCACGAGGACGACGAGGTATAACGTTTTACCAAGCATCTAAGGAGCGGTTCCCATGGGGACTGCTCCTTTTTCTATGCTGACCTGCGCGACCGGAATGAGTGGTCGGTTCGTGTCCGTTGACGGTAAAGACGTTATCAAGACCCGATTAACCCCGCCGCGCGGTTACAATGCAAAAAGGCATCTATATGGCATTCGATGTATAAAGGAGAAGGGTAATGCCGATTAATGATCCCGAGAAGTCGGAGAATATGCGCAAGTCCATCCGCGTGTATTCCGGTTCCTCCAACCGTCCCCTCGCTCAGAAGATTGCTGAGTACCTTGGGGTCGAGCTTTCGGGCCTTACGCTAAAGCAGTTCGCCAACGGTGAGATTTACGCCCGCTACGACGAGACCGTCCGCGGCGCCGACGTCTTCCTGATTCAGTCCGTGGCCGGCGGCAACGTCAACGACATGCTCATGGAGCTGCTCATCGCCACCGACGCTGCCAAGCGCGCATCCGCCCGCTCCATCACTGCCGTTATCACCCACTACGGCTATGCCCGCCAGGACCGCAAGGCCGGCCCGCGCGAGCCCATCACCGCCCGCCTCGTCGCCAACCTGCTCGAGCGCGCCGGCGTCAACCGCATCATCACCCTCGACCTGCACCAGGGCCAGATCCAGGGCTTCTTCGATATCCCGGTCAACCACCTGTCCGCACTGCCGCTGTTTGGCCAGTACTACAACGACATGCACTTCGACACCGACAACCTGGTTGTCGTCTCCCCCGACGTGGGTCGTGCCAAGGCCGCCAAGAAGCTGTCCGACATGCTCGGCTGCGACCTGGCCATCGCCCACAAGGGCCGTCCGCGCCACAACGCCGCCGAGGTCATGGGCATCATCGGTGACATCAAGGGCAAGACCTGCGTCATCAACGACGACATGATCGACACCGCTGGCACCCTGTGCGCCAACGTCAAGGAGCTCAAGGCTATGGGCGCTGGCGACATCTACGTCTGCGCCACCCACGGCATCTTCTCCGGTCCGGCCATCGAGCGTCTGAACGACGCCCCGATCGTCGAGTGCCTCGTCACCGACGCCATTCCCGTCGAGGTCGGCGGCAAGATCAAGACCATCTCGGTCGCCGAGGAGTTCGCTCAGGCCATCTCCGCCGTTTACCACGAGGAGCCCGTCTCCACGCTCGTCGGCGGCGACTTCGCGCTGTAGTCGCTCGACCCTCGCATCCCTCCGGAAGCCCCGGACACGCCTGCGGGGTTATCACGCGAACGTCCTCGCCGCTTTGCGGCTGCGGGATGTTCGCTTTGATAACCCCTCCCG
>OJAI01001764.1_pt1 | contig 10776 bp, 9 predicted proteins | sample 1588891 | NCBI WGS metagenome assembly OJAI01 (sample SAMN03283255) | human gut metagenome | biome: human-associated habitat; material: feces | host: Homo sapiens | place: USA | collected 2013 | reverse complement strand
GTTCCGCAGTTCTTTCAGATGGCCGGTCAGCGTCATGCTGCCGTCCTCTGCCATGACTTCGGCTTTCTTTTTGCGCTTTTTGTTTGTAGCCACAATTACTCCTCGTCTTCGTCCTTCTTATCAGCCTTCTTCACGGTCTCCTCGGACTGCTCGGCGTCCTCGTCCTCCATGCCCTTCTTGAAGCCGTTGATGGTCTTACCGAACATCTTGCCCAGCTTCGGCAGGTTCTTGGGTCCGAAGATCAGCAGAACGACAACCAGAATGATCAGCAGCTCATTAGTACCAATACGCATAATAAATATCTCCTTTTTCTTGCCGCGCCGCGTGGCGGGCGTATTACAGAATGTATCTGGCAACCGCGGGCGCGGGTGCATCCATAAATAAGTAAATAAGTAGGGGCGCTTACACCTTTGCTTCCTCAGCGGGTGCGGCTTCGGCGGCCTCTTCGGCTGCGGCAGGGGCTTCCTGCACCGGCTCAGTCACCGGCTCAGCGGCGGGCTGTGCGGCCTCGGCAGCGGTCTGCTCCGGCTTTTCGGCGGGAGCCACCACAGTTTCAGCAGTTTCAGCCGGGGCTTCGACGGGCTGCTCGGGCAGTTCCTCCACGGTGTCCTCGGTCAGGTCGGTGACCTCCTCGGTCTCAGCCAGCTTCTTGGCGGCTTCCTCTTTGCTGGTCTTGCCAATGCCGGTAAAGCTCTTGGTCACGTCCCGCATGCTGCTGTCGATATCCTTTTTGATATCGGTCAGGGGGGCAACAGCCTCTTTCAGGGGAGCCTGAATTTCATTCAGCGGCTCCACCACGTTCTTCTGGATCTCTTCAGAAGCAGCGCCGGTGTATTTCTTCAGCTCGCGGAGCATCTTGCCGATCTTCTTTGCGTAGACAGGCAGCTGGTCCGGGCCGATGAACACAAACGCCACGATGACGATGACGATAAGTTCCCAAAAACCAATTTTCATAAGTAACGTTTCCTTTCCTGTACCAAGGGCATTTCCAAGACCCACTGCACACCACAGCAGTCTGCGCGTTTTTGCCCTTTTTGGCGGGGGTTCGGCGCACTGCGCGCCTTTGTTGCCCTATGTATACCGAAAAGTGGTGTACTGAATGTTAATATATTATTAACATTTTATGAACGAGTACCAGTTCAGCCTGTTTTAATCAACAAAACGAATTTTCACTGCTTGTTATTACAGGTTGGATAGGATACAACAGTCCTCTCAGGTCTGCACGCCCTCGAACTGGCTGTTGTAGAGCTTGGCGTAGAAGCCGCCCTGTGCCAGCAGCTGGTCGTGGTTGCCCTGCTCCACGATGTGGCCGTCCTTCATCACAAGGATAAGGTCTGCCTCCCGGATGGTGGAAAGGCGGTGCGCCACGATGAAGCTGGTGCGTCCCTGCATCATGCGGGCAAAGGCCTTTTGGATGCGTACCTCAGTGCGGGTATCAATGGAGGAGGTGGCTTCGTCCAGAATCAGCATGGGCGGCAGGCAGAGCATCACGCGGGCGATGCAGAGCAGCTGCTTTTGTCCCTGACTGATGTTGCCGCCGTCCTCTGCAATGACGGTATCGTAGCCCTCGGGCAGGCGGCGGATAAAGCTGTGGGCATGGGCGGCCTTGGCGGCGGCAATCACCTCGTCCATGGTGGCGTCCGGCTTGCCGTAGGCAATGTTCTCCCGCACCGTACCGGCACGCAGCCATGTGTCCTGCAGCACCATGCCGTAGCTGCCGCGCAGGGAGGCGCGGGTCACATCCCGGATATCGGTGCCGGACACCTTGATGCTGCCGCTGTTTACATCATAGAACCGCATCAGCAGGTTGATCAGGGTGGTCTTGCCGCAGCCGGTAGGGCCTACGATGGCGATGCGCTGGCCGGGCTGTACATCCAGCGAAAGCCCTTCGATGAGCGGACGGTCGGGCAGATAGCGGAAGGACACATCCTGTAACTGCACATGGCCGTCCGGCTGCAACGCGGCGGCATTTTCAGCCTCCGGTACCTGATCCTCGGCGTCCAGCAGCTCGAACACCCGGGCGGCGCAGGCCAGTGCGTTTTGCAGCTCGGTGACAACGCCGGAGATCTCGTTGAAGGGTTTGGTGTACTGGTTGGCGTAGCTTAAAAAGACGCTCAGCTGACCGATGGTGATGCCGCCGCGCACGGCGTACAGCGCACCCACAAGACCTACGCCCGCGTACACGATGTTGTTCACAAAGCGGGTGGCGGGGTTGGTCAGGCTGGAGAAGAAGATGGCCTTCAGGCTCACATCCTGTAATTGTCCGTTCACTTCGTCAAAGGCGGCAAGGCTTTCGGCCTCGTGGCCAAAGGCCTGCACCACCTTCTGGCCTTCGATCATCTCGTTGACCAGTGCGGTCTGCTTGCCGCGGACGGTGCTCTGGCTCTGGAAGTAGCCGTAGCTGCGCTTTGCCAGAAAGCCCGCCACCACAAGGCTCAGCGGGGTGATGCACACCACCACCAGCGTGATGGGCACGTTTTCCCGCAGCATGAACAGCAGGGTGCCAAAAATGGTCAGGATACCGGAGAACAGCTGAGTAAAGCCCATCAGCAGACCGTCCGCAAAGGTGTCCACATCTGCCACCATGCGGCTGACGATATCGCCGGAGGGATGGCTGTCCAGATAGGACAGCGGCAGGGTCTGAATTTTGCGCAGCGCCTCGTTGCGCAGGTCACGGCTGACCGAGAAGGTGATGCGGTTGTTGCACACGCTCAAAAGCCACTGCGCAAGGGCGGCTACGGCTGCCACCACCAGAATGCTTACTGCAATGCGCAGCACCCCGGCAAGGTCTACATTGCCCTTGCCCAGCATCTTATCAATGGCGTCGCCGCACAGGATGGGGATATACAGCTGGGCGGCTACGCTGACCGCTGCCACCAGCAGGCTGCACACCACAAAGGCGCTGTAGGGGCGTATCTTATGCAGCACCCGGTTCAGGGTGGCCTTGCGCTGCTGCGGGGTCAGCTTATTTTTTGCCTTTGCACTCATGCTTCTGCCTCCCCTTTCTTGAACTGGCTCTCGTAGATCTCCTCGTACACCGGGCAGCTGCTGCGCAGTGCGCTGTGGGTGCCGAGGCCCACCAGATGACCGTCATCCAGCACCAGAATCTGGTCGGCGTGCTGCAAGCTGGCGGCACGCTGGCTGACGATGAACACGGTCAGCGCCCCGGGCAGCGCCGCCAGTGCCTTGCGCAGGGCGGCGTCGGTGGCGTAGTCCAGCGCGCTGGCGCTGTCGTCCAAAATCAAAATGTCCGGCTTGCCCACCAGCGCACGGGCGATGGTGAGCCGCTGCTTCTGTCCGCCGGAAAGATTGCGTCCGCCCTGTTCCACCGGCTCGTCCAGCCCAAGGGGCTTTGCACGCACAAAGTCTGCGGCCTGTGCCGTTTCCAGCGCCGCCCACAAGTCGGCATCGGTGGCGTCCTTGTTGCCCCACAAAAGGTTGGAGCGGATGGTGCCGCCGAAGAGCTGCGCCTTCTGCATGACCACCGCAACCCTGCCGCGCAAAGCGTCCCGGGGGTAGCTGGCCACAGGACGGCCAAAGATCTCCACGCTGCCCTCGGTGGCATCGTAAAAGCGCGGGATGAGGTTTACAAGGCTGGATTTGCCGCTGCCGGTGCCGCCGATGACGCCGATGGTCTGGCCTTTTTTCGCGGTAAAGCTGATATCGGTCAGGCTGGGTGCGCCTGCCCCGGCGTAGGTCAGACCTACATGGTCAAAGCGCACGGCATCGCCGGTCTTGTCGGCGGGCACTTCGCCCAGAAGCTTTGCCGGGAAGGTCATGCCGGGCTTTGTATCCAGCACCGCCTGCACACGGCCTGCGCAGGCCAGCGCCTTGCTGATCTGTACGATGAGGTTGGCAAGCTTTACCAGCTCCACAAGGATCTGGTTCATGTAGTTTACCAGCGCAATCACATCACCGGAGGCCATGCCGCCCACGTTGATCTCGATGCTGCCCACATACAGCAGCGCCACGATGGCAAGGTTGATGAGCACATAGGTCAGCGGATTCATCAGCGCCGAAAGATGGCCGACGTGCAGCTGCATCCCGGTCAGCAGGGCGTTGGCGTCCTCAAAGCGGTCGATCTCGCTCTGCTCCTTATCAAAGGCGCGCACCACGCGCACGCCGGTCAGGTTCTCGCGGGTCAGGCCCAGCACCCGGTCCAGCCGGGTCTGCACGGTCTTATACAGCGGCCGGGTGACCACCATCACGCCGAACACCACCACGCTGAGCAGCGGGATGGTGACGACAAAGATCATTGCCGCCCGGGCGTTGACCGTAAAGGCCATGACCATGGCGCCCAGCACCACAAAGGGGCTGCGCAGGAACAGGCGCAAAAACAGGTTGAGCCCGCTTTGCACCTGATTGACATCGCTGGTCATGCGGGTAATGAGGGTGCTGGTGCCCAGTGTATCCATCTCTGAAAAGCTCAGGCTCTGGATATGGGCAAACAGGGCGTGCCGCAGCGCGGTGGAGTAGCCCACCGCCGCCTTGGCGGAAAAATACTGCGCGGTCAGGCTGCAGGTAAGGCCGATGAAAGCCAGCAGCAGCAAAAGGCCGCACCGCACCAGAATATAATGCAGGTCATGTGCTGCAATGCCCACATTGACGATATCCGCCATGACCAGTGGCACAAACAGGTCAAAGGTGGCTTCCAGCATCTTAAAGAGCGGTGCAAGCACACTTTCGCGCTCGTAGCCCTTCAGGTAGCCAAGCATCCGGTTCAAAAAAATTCCTCCTTCGGGGTCAAAATACACCTTATTATAACGCGATGTATACTGAAAATCCAGTGCCGCAGCTGTGTTTTGCATTGTACAAGCTGCCAAATCCTGTTATACTAGAGCTGAGATTGATAGGGAAGTATGGTGAACACAATGGCAAGACGAACAGACGGCGGGGTACGCTTCCGCCCGGTGGGCCGCAGCCGCAGCCGCACCGCACCGGTGTACAGCCCGCGCGGCACCGGCTGCCCGGCCATCGAGCAGGCGGTGCAGGGGCTGTACAAGGGGCAGAACGAGGAGAGCTTCTGGACCCTGATGAGCGCTTTGAATTACGCGCTGGAGCTGGAAACCCATGTGCTGGTGCCGCTGCAGACGGCGCTTTCGGCGCAGGGTGCGCCCGCCCCGTGGATGGAGCATCCCATCCCGGCGGAAAAGGCCGACGGCCTTGCCTTGTGGACGCTGCGCAACGATAAGGGACGCTGCTGGCTGCCGCTGTTCACCTCGGTGGCAGCGGCCGGTGCGGACCGCAGCACCGGCAGCCGCCCCATGGCTGACCGCACCTTGGAGCAGGCCATGCAGCTGGCGCTGGACACCCCGGGCATCGACGGTGTGGTGCTGGACCCGTGGAGCAATTCCGCCTCGCTGGACGGTGCGCTGCTCAACGGTCTGCTGCACGCAGGCCACACCCCGGAGGGCCCCGGCGCAGAGGAGGCCGAAGCCGGGAAAGAAGCTGCCCGCGCCGGACACTGGGCGGCAGCGGCAGAGTGCTACCAGAAAGCCGCCGAGCAGGGCAGTTCTGCCGGGCTCTCGCTGCTGGGCGAGTGCCTGTATCAGGGGCGCGGCGTACCCAAAAGCGCTGCGCAGGCGCGCAAGCTGTGGAAGGCCGCAGCCGAAAGCGGAGAGCCCATCGCCCTTTTGAACCTTGGCGATGACTGCGCCGCCCGGGGCGACAACGGCAAGGCACTGCTGTGGTACCGCCGGGCGCGGCAGAACGCGGCAGCGATGCCGGATATCGAGTATACGCCCCGGGTCTGCCTGCGGCTGGCGCAGTACGAGACCCGCTACACCTCCCGCAAAAAGGCGCTGGCGCAGGCGGCAGAGGCAAAGCAGGCGTTTACCATTTTGCAGCGGGAGCACGAGCCGGACGCCGACCGCTGGCTGCAGGAGACCGAGCAGCTGCTCTATGCGCTGACCCACGAGCCGCCCACGGCTCCGGCGGCATACAACATAGAATCTTTACAATTGGACTAAAAAATGGTCACAGCCGTCCTGTAAGATAGACTGGAGAAAAAACAGCCCGCAGACACGGCGGACAAGAAACAGAGGAAACAGTATGAGCAAAGTGATCGGCATTGATCTGGGTACGACCAATTCCTGTGTGGCAGTGGTGGAGGGCGGCAAGCCTGTGGTCATCACCAATGCAGAGGGCGAGCGCACCACCCCCAGCGTGGTGGCCTTTACCAAGGACGGCGAGCGTCTGGTGGGCGGCGCGGCCAAGCGCCAGATCGCCACGAATTCCGGGCGCACGATCTCCAGCATCAAGCGGTACATGGGTTCGGACTACCGGGCGCATATTGACGGCAAGGACCTTGCCCCGCAGGAGATCAGCGCCATGATCCTTGCCAAGATCCGCCGGGACGCCGAGAGCTATCTGGGCGAGTCGGTCACCGAAGCCGTCATCACCGTGCCTGCCTATTTTGACGACAGCCAGCGCAAGGCCACGCAGGATGCAGGCCGCATTGCGGGGCTGAACGTGCTGCGCATCATCAACGAGCCTACCGCCGCCGCGGTGGCCTACGGTCTGGACAACGAAGCCGCGCAGAAGATCCTGGTCTACGACCTTGGCGGCGGCACCTTTGATGTGTCCATCATCGAGATCGAGGACGGCACCTTTACGGTGCTGGCCACCGGCGGCGACACCCATCTGGGCGGCGACGACTTTGACCAGCGCATCGTGGAGTACGCTGTGGCCGAGTTCAAAAAGTCTGACCGCATCGACCTGACCCGCGACCCCGCCGCCATGGGACGGCTGAAGGAGGAAGCGGAAAAGGCCAAGAAGGAGCTTTCCAGTGCGCCCTCTGCCCAGCTGAACCTGCCCTTTATCGCGGTGGGCAAGGACGGGCCGCACCACTTGGATATCGCGTTGTCCCGCCCGCAATTCGAGATGATGACCGGCGATCTGCTGTCCCGCACCGTGACCCCGGTGCAGAACGCTTTGCGGGATGCCGGCATCTCTGCCAGCCAGCTGGGCAAGGTGCTGCTGGTGGGCGGCAGCACCCGGATGCCCGCCGTGGAACGGCAGGTGCGGGAGCTGCTGGGTAAGGAGCCCAGCCACAGCCTGAACCCGGATGAGTGCGTTGCCATGGGTGCAGCGGTGCAGGGTGCACTGCTGCAGGGCGGCGGCAAGCTGGCGGGTGCCACCGGCGCGGCGGCGCAGGGACTGGTGCTGATGGACGTGACCCCGCTGACCTTGTCCATCGAGACGCTGGGCGGGGTCGCCACCCCGCTGATCACCCGCAACAGCATGATTCCCACCCGCAAGAGCCAGATCTTTACTACCGCCCGTCCCATGCAGACCAGCGTGGAGATCAACGTTCTGCAGGGCGAGCGCCATTTTGCGCGGGACAATAAGTCCCTTGGCAAGTTCAAGCTGAACGGCATCCGGGCAAGCTTCTCGTCCAAGCCCCAGATCGAGGTCACCTTTGATATCGACGTGAACGGCGTGGTGAAGGTATCTGCAAAAGACCTTGCCACCGGGCGGGAGCAGAACATTACCATTACCGGCAGCACCAACCTTTCCGAAAACGAGATCCAGCGCGCCATGGCAGACGCCGCCGCTTACGAGGCTGAGGACAGCCGCCGCAAGGAGCGCTTGAACCTGCACAATCAGGCCGAGGTGCTGGCCTACAAGGTGGATGAAGCACTTTCCAAGTGCAAAAAAGAGCTGGACAAGGACGAAAAGGCCCGCGTGAAGGCCGACCTTGCCAACCTGCGCCACTGCCTGCGCAAGGATAAGCCCGAAAAGATGAACGAGACTGAGGAAGCCGCCCTGCGGCAGGCCAAGAGCCAGCTGGAAGCCTCGGCCAACCACCTGATGCTGCTGTACTCTGCCGAGCAGACCCCCGGCGATGGAACGGACAGCACGCTGTAATATTTATAATATAAGGTTTGTGGGCTGCTGCACCCGCCCGGCGCAGCAGCCCTTTTTGCAGAAAGAGAAGGGAACAGTTATGAAGGAACTGCAATATCCGGTGCGCCCCGGGCGCTACCGCCACTTTAAAGGCAACGAGTATCAGGTGCTGGGCGTGGCACGCCACAGCGAGACCGAGGAGGAAATGGTGGTGTACCGCGCCCTGTACGGCGAGGGCGGGCTGTGGGTGCGCCCCGCCGCCATGTGGCTGGAAACCGTGACCCGGGACGGCGTTACCCAGCCCCGCTTTACCTATATCGGGGAGTGATGCGCCCGGCTTGAATCCCGTTATTGACCATAGGATTATTTTGCGGTAAAATGTGAGTATGATACCAAACAACAAAGGAGGTTTTCGTATGAAGGCCAAACGATGGATCTCGCTCCTGCTTGCGGTCAGCATGATGCTTGGTGTACTGGCGATGCCTGCTTTAGCTGCAACGCAGCAGCCGGAAAGCACCGCTGTTGTCAGCGAGGAACTGCCCGATGCCGCAGCGCTGAGCGCGGCAGAGGATGAAAATGATATCGTCAACATCCGCATCCGGGCGACCGGCAACCTTGTCTACGGCTCCGATTATAAGCTGGAGGTGGAGACCCGGCCCGAAAACACCCAGTATATCGCTGTGGTGCTGGGCACCAGCGGCGAAGCCTACGGCTATGTGACCCTGATGATCTCGGATAAGCTGCGCACCCTGCTCAAGCTGATCCCCCTGCCCAAAAAGATGTCCCAGACCCCGGACCAGGCCGAGGAATTCAACGTATACAGCTACCTCAAGCAGCTGATCGACGGCAACGATGTCAGCGTGCTGCTGCGGGTGGCGGACGAAGTAGTGTCGGTGATGGACACCGTCAGCTTCTTTGTCCCGGCCAGCTACCTGACCACGGTGAAGAATGTTTCCAACGGCATGAAGCTGGCGCTGAGCCTGATCCGCAAGTATCTGCCCGAGGGTGCGCTGAGCCGCATCTATCTGGACGAGCAGCCCAAGGACAGCGGCAAGTACTTTGCCGGTGCCATTGCGCTGGAAAGCAGCGATATCAACGCCGCCGGGTTTGCCATGTTCAAGATCAAGCCCAAGACCGAAAACGTCAGCCTGAGCTGGGCAGCCGATGCCCCGGCCAGCATGACCGTCTCCCAGCTGCAAAACGCTGATCTGACCGCCAAGGTGATCTCGGACGGACAGGTGGCTGAAAACGGCAAGGTGAGCTACACCTACAAGAAAAAGACCTTCCTGTGGTTCAGCAGCAAAATGAGCGGCGTGCCCACCGAGCCCGGCACCTACACCCAGACCGCCAAGGCGGGGGGCAACTACTCCTGCGGCAGCATCAGCCGCACCATTACGGTGACTGCTGACCCGCAGCCTGCTGCCGCAGAGCAGCCCGCAGCATAAATCAGCGGAAAACTATTTTTGAATAGGACGATCCCGGAAAGTCTGCGGACTTTCCGGGATCGTTTTTTCACGGGAGAGGCTGCTTTTTGTTTTCTATAAAAGGGGCTGCTTTACTCTTGCAAATCGCCGCACAATACGCTATTATAAAAATAAAAGAACCCCTTGCGGTAAAAAAAGGGAACAAGAAGGAGCGGTTTATCTATGGAGGAGAAAAAAAGCGGCATCAAAAAGTTCCTTGAAGAGTTCAAGGCATTTGCCATGCGCGGCAACGTGCTGGACATGGCAGTGGGCGTTGTCATCGGCGGTGCCTTCACCGCCATCGTCACCGCGTTGGTGGAGGACATCATCAACCCGCTGATCGGCCTGTTCTTCAAGGCAGATTTTTCCGATGTGGTCATCGGACTGGGCGGCTCCAGCATCAAGATCGGCGAGTTCGTCAACTCCATCATCAACTTCCTCATCGTTGCCTTTGTGCTGTTCGTTGTGATCAAGTTTGTCAACTCCCTGCACAAAAAGCCCGAAGCGCCCGCCGAGCCGGAGGAGCCCACCACCAAGGTGTGCCCCTACTGCCAGAGTGAGATTTCCATCAAGGCTGTGCGCTGCCCCCACTGCACCTCCAAGCTGGAGGGCTTTCCCGAAATGAAGGCCTGAAGCATTCAGCATTGACATTACAACAAAACCCTCCCTGCCGGGCGCAGTCTTTGCGCTTGCGGCAGGAAGGGTTTTGCACATTTTGAGGCTTGGCTGTGGAAAAGTGAAGCAGGAAGTGAGGTGGGAAAATCAGGCGCTCTTACTGAACCTTGGTCAGCTCAGCCAGCTTGTGGTAGATCTCGGTGTTGTCGTATACACCGCCGAACTTCTCGGCACCGACACCCATGGCGTACACGTTGACCATGGCACCGGTGTGGGCGTAGGTGGTGTGGTCCATACCTGACTTGTGGTTGATGGTGTGGCAGACAGCCATGCTGAAGGGGATGTAGGTGCCGTACAGCTCGTAATCCTGCTGGCTCATCTTGCTCTGGCTGGAGGAACCCACCTGCAGGGTGCGCTCGTAGGCCTTGCGCAGGTTCTCCACCTCATAGTCGGTCAGCAGCAGCTTGCCTGCGCTGGCGGCAGCGGGGTCGGTGGGCAGGGTCAGGCCAAAGACGTTCTTCACATCCTGCATGGCAGTCTCAAAGGGAGTCTTGTTGGCAATGTAGCCCTGCACATAGGTGGAATCAAACTTTGCGTAGGACATCTTCTGGTGTGCCAGATTGGTCAGGAAGGTGTCGTAGTTGGTGGTTTTGTAGCCGATGGCCATGCCGCCGGTCTCATGGTCGGCGGTGACAAGGATCAAAGTCTCATTGGGGTGGGCGTTGTAGAAGTCCACCGCAGCCTGCACCGCGTTGCTCATCTCCAGCACATCGTGGATGGAAGCAGCGGCATCGTTGGCGTGGCAGGCCCAGTCGATCTTGCCGGACTCGGTCATCAGGAAGAAGCCCTT
>OJAI01001750.1_pt1 | contig 10847 bp, 8 predicted proteins | sample 1588891 | NCBI WGS metagenome assembly OJAI01 (sample SAMN03283255) | human gut metagenome | biome: human-associated habitat; material: feces | host: Homo sapiens | place: USA | collected 2013 | reverse complement strand
CGGTAGATTTCCTGCCATTCCTTCTTATATTAAAGATATTTGCCTTGTCTACGCGCCCTTGAGCAGGACCTCTAAGTAGTCCCCGCCCAGGGCGTGTATTGCCTTTAGGGAACGTTTCAGAGTTCCGGCCGTTTCCACCTGGAATTCCAGGGTATCCGAAGTTTCAATCCGGTAATGCCCTGCCTGAATCTGAGACGACAGCCCATCCACCGTACGCACAGTCTGATCGAACACATTATATACACAGCCGTATTGAAAGGCCTGATGCGTATCGCTTCCGGCGGTCAGCGGTTTCTGAAGCACCTTCGAAAGTTCCTTCATCCGCAAGGACATTCCTTCATAGTCCGCCGCCAGATCCTTTCCGTTCAGATCCAGAAAATCAAACTGTTTCAATTCACTCTCCGTAAGCTCCGGGATATGTCCGCCCTCACGGTACGGGTGCGCGGCTCCAAACAGAACAGGGTATTCCTTCACTATTTCCGCCCATTTCGCGAAGGGAAGGAATTTCCCTTTCTCTTTGTACGGCGAAAGTCTCCTGTTCATCTCCAGGATTACATGCATGTTTCCGATCACCAGAGTATGCCCTCCTTCCGCAATATCCACTTCCATCCCCGGAAAGATCCGAAGCCCCTCCCGTGTAAGGAACGTATCCCTCTCCTCCTCATAATTCTCTGAAATATACTGATAAACTTCTGCAAAACCCAGCGTATTGAAATGTTCTGTCAGACATAAAGCATCCAATCCCGCCTCATTTGCCTCTCTGAACAGCCAGTCTGTATATTCCGGGGAAAAAGGCAGCTTCTTTGCCAGTTTCCCATGTGTATGCATGTCTAATTTCACGTTTTTCTTCTCCTCTCTGCAAATCCTGATTTTCATCAGATCCAGATAACTTCTCCTGCGCTTTTACACAATCGCTGCTGATGCAGCCACACTGCATGCGGCCCAGATCACTGAGATTACTATGAAGATCCCGTCATTCCTTGTCACCTTTAACATGGCAAGTCTCATCTTCTTTACCTCCGGATTCTTCAGTGCATACCGGTAGCCTTTCAGCTCCAGCGCCTCCACCGTTGTCCGCGAGCGCTTTGCCGTATTCAGCATCAGCGGATAAAAAGCCTGTATGATCAGCTTTACCTGATAACCAAGATATCTGATCTTACCTATAAGTCCCTGCTTTTTCGGCGGATTTCCCCGAAGACGGTAGGATAACAGAATATTTTGAAATTCCTCCATCAGGACCGGAAGGATCCGGTAAGCAAAGGAAATGCTAAAAGACAGCTGATCCGGGCAGCCAAACCACAGAAGGCCGCTGGCAAGCCGGTCCGGATCCAGCCCTGAAAATACAGTGACCGATGCAAGAGATACCACCGCCACCTTCAAAGTCATTACCAGAAGAGGCGCCACCAAAGAAGAGTCTCCTCCAAAAAACAATGCCATGACCAAAAGATATCCTGTCTGAGTAAAAACGCCCACGCAAAACAGAAACAGTACCAGCGGTGCAATCCTGGCAGCTCTCGTTGTCAGTACCACAAAGAGAAAAAGTCCGAGGAGCAGCACCACATCATTGATAAACCACGGCACCAGCCCGAAAAACAAATACCAGATCAGAAGCACCCTGGGATCAAGTCCTGCAATAACGGTATCATCATTGCCATAAGCATTTTTCAACACCTGGTTTCTTAAAAAATCCATAGAAAATTTATCCAGGATGCTGTCAGTTAATTTATGCATAACATTCACCTCTGAAACAGTCTAAAAATTCATCAATGGTAAAACACGGATTTTCAATCCCTATCAGCCGCCCCATATCATAGATCTGGGGCGGACGGATCCCAACCTGGTTCCTGACGTACAGATCTGCAAAAATCTGTTCCTTCGTACCGTCCGCGATCACCCTGCCGCCTGACAGTACAATGACCCGCTCTGCCCAGTCGCAGACCAGCTGCATATCGTGAGTGGCAATAATCACCGTATCCGTGATCCCTTTTAGCATCCTCAGGGTTTCCATCACCTCCCGGCGGGTAGCGATATCCAGATTTGCCGTAGGCTCGTCCAGAAGCAGGATCTCCGGATTCAGCGCCACACCGATGGCAAGGGAGGCTCTTCGCATCTGTCCCCCGGACAATAGTCTCCCATCCCGCCCGGAAAGGTTTCCCAGGCGGAACATCTCAAGCAGATCATCCGTGCGCTTTTCATATTCCGGTATTTTACGCACTCTCATCGCATAAGAAATATCCTCCCGGATCGAATCCTTAATAAACATCTCCTCCGGATTCTGATAAACCAGGGATATTATCTCCCCTATCTCTTCTTTGGAAAGTGCTCTCACCGGTCTCCCTTTTAAAAGAACGCTTCCTATTTCCGGCTGTATCAGCCCCATCATCATTTTCAGGATTGTGGATTTCCCCGCTCCGTTAGAGCCGATCAGCGCCACCTTTTCTCCTTTCTGGATTGTCAGGTTGAAATGATCCAGTATCTTAGGCGCTTTTCCCTTTACTGCCCGGTATTTTACCGAAACATTTTCAAAAGCTGCCATCTGCTCTCCTTCTGTCGGTATGAAAGACTGCCTTATGCATCCTGTCCTGTTTTTCATATATCCCTCAAACAGATTCTTTCCTTCCTCCAGATTTACCGGAAGAGTTGTATCTTCTGGCAGCATCCCCTCCTGTACCATGCGTCCGGCCGCTATCGTCACCTGCGGCGGAAATATATTGCTCCCGCGAAGCTCCTCTGTCCGCCGCATGGCCTCCCGGGCGGGAAGCTTCCAGGCCGCCTTTCCGTCTTTCAAAAGCAGAACGTGTTTACAGTATTTTGCAATATATTCTGTATGATGCTCGATCACGATAATCGTTTTATGATACGTCTCGTTCCACGCCTTCAGCACTTCATAAATCTGATCCGCATGGGCCGGGTCAAGCTGGGCGATGGGTTCGTCCAGAATAAGAATATCCGGACTTAGCGCCGCTGCCCCCGCAAGTGCCAGAAGATGTTTTTGTCCGCCGGACAGCTGCCATACATAGTCTGAAATCTTTGAAGACAGCCCACAGATCCTGAGCGCTTCTTTTCCCCTTGCTTCATAATCCTTTACAGCGTAATTCAGGCAGGCATAAGAGGCATCCTCCAGCACGGTAGGACACACGATCTGATTTTCAAAATCCTGATATACATATCCTGCCTTCTTCGCCAGGCTGCCGATCTCCTGCTCCCGTGTATCCACACCGTCTATCTTTACCATCCCCTCCATATCTCCGACGATAAAATGCGGAATCAGCCCGTTCAGTGTTTTACACAAGGTAGATTTCCCACACCCGTTATTTCCTACGACCGCAAGAAAATCTCCGTCCTCTACTGTAAGAGACAGATCCTTAAGCGTCGGCTCTTCTGCCCCGGGATAGGTAAATGTCAAATGATCGATCTCGATTTTATTCACAGGTTTCACCTCTTATCCCTTTTAAAAGTTGCGATACTCTGCCGAAGCTTTTCTGCCTGCCCGGCTGCGGATCAGGCCTGCCGCCACAGCCGTCACTGCCAGCGCCACGATAATCCCTACGATAATAGATGTGGAATTTCCTGCCCAGTCTGCCTCCCAGTCGATCAGCTCATACCCGCCGGAGGCCAGAAGCTCCGCCCCAATGGCCGCTGCAAATCCTGCCAGTATCAGAGCGATATTTTTCGGAGTGAAGACACCGCCTTCCAGCTGCGTCTCTTTATCTCTTGGCTTGACGCCTAAAAGAGGCTCAATCTTGCCGTAGAGTCTTGGCACCAGATACATCGCCGGAAGCATGCAGAACAGGATACCTGAAAACAGGATGTCATTAAGACATGCAAATCCTTCGGTAAAGAACACACTCTCCGGAAGTCCCGCTACCGCCTCAAAATCCTCCACCGCAAACTGTACCTTCAGAATATCTACCACGCATCCCATCAGCTGCTGCACCGTTACGCCAATGATAGAGGCTGCAGCAACAACCCTGCGGTTCCTGGGATCCTTCACGATCCGCCCCGCAATATAAACACCGATCGTTACTGTCAGAAATTTTTCCAGCTCTCCAAGGCCTCCGAACTGTCCCAGCATGATCTCGCTGAATACCAGCTCTCCGGTTGCCGCCCCCAAAGCCGCGCTTAACGGGTCAAACAGCATGGCCAGCGTCAACGGAATGAATAAAAAGTATTCTACAGAAAATTCCACGATCCCTATTTGAAAAGATGGGATCAGTTCTGTAAACAAGGTCGCCAGCCCATACAGGGACATACTTAAGACAAATACCATCATTTTCTGCGACTGCGTCATTCTTGATTTTACATCCATAATAAAACTCCTCCATAATCACTCTCATTACATCGTCTTGATTTCTTACGAGAGTCATTATAGAGGAGCTATTTTAAATCTAACAGCGCACTGCCATAAAATGTAAGTAAAATTTTCGTAAATTAGTTTTTGTAATTAAATTTTCATTTTAGCCTGCATTGCTGGCAGCAATCTTTACGCGGCTCCACAGATCACTGATGATCTTTTTGGTGTCTTCATTATAAACAAACACCTCGTCGTTCTCATTATCTGTCCGCGGAATGTATGCGTTGATACCTTCATAATCTCCGCCTTCTCCGGACAGTGTATCCATAACCTCCTGGTTTGCAGAGGTATATCCCACGTAGCTGGAGTTATCATAAGCGCCGTCATAATCAGAAGCATAGTTGATAAACGCATGCGCCAGATCCGGATTCTTGGCATTTTTCGGGATGACCATGGCGTCTGACCACAGATTGGTTCCTGTCTCAGGCATAAAATATCCCATATCTTCATTTTCTGCCATAACATAGGATGCATCTCCGGAGTAAATCAGCCCCAGTGCCTTTCTTCCCTGCGCCATGTTGTCGATGATCTCATCGGTCACGATTTCCGTATCCATGGTTTCCACACACTGTACCAGCCATTCATAGGCCTCCTGCAGCTCCTGCTCATTTTCCGTATTCATGGAATATCCCAGGGCTTTCAGCGCCATCATGAAGGAGTCTCTCTCGGAATCATAAAGATACACATCTCCTTTGTATTTCTCATCCAGGAAAATATTATATCCTTCTCTTTCCAGATCCTCGATGTCTACCTTATTTTTATCATATACGATTCCCACGGTTCCCCAGAAATATGGAACGGAATAATCATTATTCGGATCATAAGGCAGTCCCTTCACCGCATCTGCCAGCTTATCCATACAGGTGAGCTTGGATTTATCCAGCTTCTGTAAAAGATCCTCTTCGATCAGACGCTGGATCATATAATCACTTGGCACCAGCAGGTCATAGGATTCCCCGTTTGCCACCTTGATGTACATCTGCTCATTGGAATCAAAGTTTTCCATGACTACCGTAGCGCCGGTCTCTTCCTCAAAGTCGCCGATGATATTTTCGCCGGTATACTCGCCCCAGTTATAGATATGGAGCATCTGTCCTTCAAACGGACGATCCGAGCTTCCGCCGCCGAAATTCACCGCACAGATTCCTACTGCCGCCGCACAGAGAACCGCTGCCGCTGCAGGCACCAGGCGTCTTCTCTTTCCGATCGTATCCGACTTCCTGTTCTTGGCGGCCACGATCGGCGCCAGATTAATGATCAAAAGCACAATCGTTATGATCACAACCACAAGCGTTGATACCGCATTGATACTGGGGTTGACACGCTTGCTCATGGTGTAGACCACGATACTTAAGTTCTTAACACCTCTGCCGGTTACAAAATAGGAAATGATGAAATCATCCACCGACATAGTAAATGCGATCAGCGCTCCCGATACGATCCCCGGTGTGATCTGGGGTACGATTACCTTACGAAGCGCCTGCCAGGGAGTAGCGCCCAGATCCATGGCCGCATCCGCAAGATTGGGATCCAGTGAGCGGATCTTTGGCATAACCGACAGGATCACATAGGGTATGCAAAAGGCAATATGGGCCAGCAGCATGGTCATGTAGCCTTTTTCTACATTAAAGGTAATGAACAGCAGCATAAACCCGATGGCTGTCACAATCTCCGGGTTCATCATCGGCAGATTATTAACCTGATCCATGATGTTACGGATTACCTTCTTGGACTTGCTTAATCCTATGGCAGAAATTGTTCCCACTACCGTAGAGATAAAGGTTGCCAGGATCGCAATGCTGAAGGTGGTGTACAGAGCTTCCATCATATCCTGGGATTCCAGCATATGCTGATACCAGCGCAGCGAAAAGCCGGTAAAGCTGGTCAGGGATTTTCCTTCATTGAAGGAGAAAATCACCATATATACAATGGGAAGATAGAAGAAAGCGATCATCAGGATCATCAAAATCTTCCCAAAAGGACGTTTTTTCTTGTTCATCCTGATCACTCCTCCTTTCCGCCCTGGTTACGGATCTCAATCTTCCGCACTGCCATCATCAGAAGCATCATGATCACTGCCATGATCATGGAAATGGCGCTTCCGAAATTCCACTCACCCACGGTGATAAACTGGTTCTCGATCATATTTCCGATCAGGAAATACTGTCCGCCTCCCAAAAGCTTCGGGATGAAGAAGGAACTGACTGCCGGAAGAAATACCAGCGTAATGCCATTAATGACGCCGGGCAGCGACAGTGGAAAGGTTACCCGCCGGAAGGTCTGCACCGGATTCGCTCCCAGATCGGCACTGGCCTCAACAAGGGAATGATCCATCTTGCTTAAGGATGTCTGGATCTGAAGAATCATAAATGGCAGAAAGTTATACACCATTCCAAGCAAAACGGCGCCCTCCGTATACAAAAGTTCCTGATCTCCAAGCCCGAATATGCTTAAAATCTGCTGGATCAGCCCGCCTTCACTCAAGAGCCCGATCCAGGCATAGGTCCGGACCAGCATGTTGATCCACATCGGGATCGTCACACATAAGATTAAAATGTTCTGTGTTTTTTCCTTGCTGCGGGCAATAAAATAAGCTGCCGGATAGCCCAGGAAAAAGCAGATAATCGTTGTCTTAACCGCAATTACGAGCGAACGCCAAAGGATTAACAGGAAATCCTGGTCGGTAAAAAATTTGGCGTAATGCTCCAGTGTGAAGGAAAACGAAATGATGCTGTTTCCCTGCTCCATAAAGGAGTATGCGGCGATCAGCGCCATGGGTAACACCAGCATCAGCGCCGCCCACACAATATACGGCCATGCCAGCTGAGAAAATCGTTTCATCTTTTAATACCCCGTCCTGGACATCACATGGATATCCTCCGGGAAGAATGTCAGGCCGACCTCCTGACCCTCTTCCGAGTAGTCTGTGGTGTGGATCTTGAACTCCCGTCCTGTCGTCCAGAATGTGATCGGATATACTCCCTCCGTCACCTTTTCCGGATCAAATTCATAATCCACGCTGATATCCACACTCTGTTCCTCATCGCTTAACTTCCAGCCCTGTGCGTTGGCCCAGGTCTTAAGATCTGTGTCCAGCGCCTGAGACTCTGTGATCTCATCTACTGTTTTTACAAAATTAAATGCCATGATTCCTTCATTTGCCTTTTCGTTCTTCACGAATGGCTGGTCTACCACGAAGATCGTCCTCTCAACCTTCGTGCCGTTTGAAGTGGCAAATACCACAGGATACTGGCCTTCTTCTTTAGCCACCTCGTACTCTATCTTCGCAATGGATATGTATTCGTCGCTTTCCGGATCCCAGGCCTGTGCATTGGCGCGGGCAATGACTTCCTTGTCGTCCAGATCCTCTACATCGTCAATATCTACATAGAAGTTGTTGGCACTGATTTTTTCTTTTCCATCCTCGCTGGTCACGTCCTGGTTCTTGATCACACGCATATTGACCGTCACACTGGTACCCGGCACTGTCTCCACGATAATCTCATAGTGTACCCCTTTAAATAAAACACTTAAGACCTCGCCTGTCATTTTGCCGTCCTTCACATCCACGATGTCGATATCCTCCGGACGGATCACCACATCCACCGGTTCATTTTCTTTGAATCCAAAGTCCACACAGTCAAAGGTAATATCGTCAAAACGCACCTTATAATCCTCCAGCATCACGCCGGGCAGGATGTTGCTCTCTCCGATAAAGTTTGCGACAAACCGGTTCACCGGCTCATTGTAAATATCCTGCGGTGAGCCCACCTGCTGGATTTCTCCGTGGTTCATGACCACGATCTTATCTGACATGGTAAGGGCCTCTTCCTGATCGTGGGTTACAAAGATAAAGGTAATCCCTACCTCCTGCTGGATTCTCTTCAGCTCGTACTGCATCTCTTTTCTGAGCTTTAAGTCCAGCGCCGCCAGCGGTTCATCCAGAAGCAGCACCTTCGGCTCATTGACTAGCGCTCTTGCAATAGCTACCCGCTGCTGCTGCCCGCCGGACAAAAGGGTCGTATTCTTATCCTCAAACCCTTCCAGTCCGATCAGCCTTAGCATTTTCATGACCTTCTGGTCGATAACGTCCTTACTCATCTTTTTGATCTTCAGACCAAAAGCAATATTTTCGTACACGCTCAGATGGGGAAACAGCGCATACTTTTGAAATACTGTATTCAGTTCCCTCTCATAAGGCGGTTTTTTGCTGATCTCTTCCCCGTCAAAGATCACGCTTCCTTCATCCGCATCCAGAAATCCGCCCAGGATCCTGAGCAGTGTGGTCTTTCCGCAGCCGCTGGGTCCTAAGAGCGTTACAAATTCATTTTCATAAATATCCAGATTGATCCCCTTCAGAACGATCTGGCCGTCAAAACTTTTTACGACATTCCGAAACTCGATCAGCTTCTTCTCTTCCATCTTGTCTCTCCCTCCTGCTAAAACATTGGCGGTGTGGTGACCCACAACACCTTTGCATCACTATTTCCGTGATTGTAAAGGTAATGGCTCTTCGTTCCGTCCATGTAGAAGGTCTCTTTTGCCTTTACCTTGTATTTTTTGCCGCCCTGCACGATCGTGACAGCACCTTTTAGCACATAGCCAAACTCCTGGCCCTGATAGGCAGACATCACCTGGCTTTTCTTCCGCGGATGCAGCGTCAGAAGGATGGGCTCCATCTCGTTTTTCTGAGCGTTCGGGATCACCCATTCGATCTGATAGTCTTCCTGCTCATCCACAAAAAAGTCCTGTGTCTGAAATACGATCTGTGTTTCTTCTTCCTCGCGGAAGAACTCTGACAAGTTGCTTCCCAGCGCCTCCAGGATATCCTGAAGTGTGGCAATGCTCGGTGTCGTCAAGTTACGCTCCACCTGAGAAAGGAAGCCTTTGGTAAGTTCGCTCCTGGATGCAAGATCCCCCAGTGTCAGGTCGTTCTGCAGGCGCAGTTCCTTTAGTTTCTTCCCAATATCCACACTTTCACCTCCGGTTTTCTAATACTATACTTTTAGTTAAAAATTAGCGAACCAAGGAACATTATACACAGATGGGAAAATATTGCAATAGATTTTTGCATATTTTTACAAAAATACCGTTCCCCGGATTCTGTTGACTTTCAAGTGTTATTTGCTATAATATATTTAACAAGACAACTGGGGCAGATAGCTGAAACCTATCCGTTCCGGGAAATAAGGAAATTAAAAAATAATCGTCCTTATATTCAGGACGATTATTTTTTATGCTTGTCATAGAAACTCTTTATGGTAAAAACCCCTTACACGAATGTTTACCATCCTTGCAAGGGGAAAATCCATACTAATATACATTTTTTCCGTTTTAAAAAACATACTTATCCATACGGTCAAATGCTTCTTTTACCCGCTCAAACGGCAGCGCCAGATTGACCCGAAGGGCATATTCTCCATGGAACATCTTTCCGTCCTGCCATGTCACACCGACATCCCATCCGACCTTTTCCAGCTCTTCCAATGACTTCCCATGTTTCTTACACCATTTCTCGCAGCCCAGGAACAGCATATAAGTCCCTTCCGGCCTGCTGACCTCCACGCCTTCAAAATGCTCCTGAATATAATTGCAGGCATAATCCACATTCTTTCCTATAACGGCACACAACTCATCTACCCATTCCTGCCCCTCCTTTTTATAGGCTCCGATCAAGGCATGCATGGAAAAAACGTTCATACTGTTATAGTGACATTTCTCGCTTTTTGACGTGATCCGGTCCCGAAGGTATTTGTTATAAATGATATGATAACTGCCGATCAAACCCGCAAGGTTGAATGTCTTACTTGGCGCATAGAGAGCCACCGTACGATTTCTGGCATCTTCACTGACAGACTGCGTCGGGATGTGTTTATGACCATCCAGAATAATATCTGACCATATCTCATCCGAGATCACCAGACAGTCATTTTCTTTATAAATTTCCATGGCCTTTTCAATTTCCCATATTTCCCACACTCTTCCACATGGATTATGGGGGCTGCAGAAAATAGCCACATGGATCTTTTCCTCTTTCAGCTTCCTGTCCATATCTTCGTAATCCATCCGCCATACGCCATTGTCATCCTTCTTCAGCGGACTGTGCACGATTTTATAGCCATTGCCTTCCAGGCTCCTGGTAAAACCGATATAGGTAGGACTGTGTACCAGCACACCGTCTCCCGGCGCCGCAAACGAAGTCAGGGCAGAAACCACACCTCCCAGCACGCCGTTTTCATAACCGATATCATCCTTTGTCAGATTCTCCACATTGTTCCTGATCTTCTGCCATTCAATGATCGACTGAAAATATTCCTCACGGGGATTAAAATATCCAAACAATGCGTGATTAGCTCTTTTAATCACTTCCTCCGGCACTGTCGGCACCGTCGCAAAATTCATATCCGCAACCCACATAGGGATTACATCAAAGCCCTCTTTCGGCTTGTCCGGCGCAAAGCCCGGATTCTCTCCAACTCCGTCAACCGCCAGG
>OJAI01001744.1_pt1 | contig 10865 bp, 10 predicted proteins | sample 1588891 | NCBI WGS metagenome assembly OJAI01 (sample SAMN03283255) | human gut metagenome | biome: human-associated habitat; material: feces | host: Homo sapiens | place: USA | collected 2013 | reverse complement strand
CGGTGTATATGCGTCTTCCAACGGCAGTGACAGTACAAATTATGCTGATTTTGAATGGCTGACATGCCAGTCGATGGATTGATAGAAAGTGTTTAAGATGAGAAAATGAAATAATGAGTAGACAGACAAAAGAATATGCAAAGAAACTGGTTGCACAGATGACGGTTGAGGAAAAAATGAGCCAGATGCTCTATGAGTCACCGGCGATCGAGCGACTTAATATTCCGGCATATAACTGGTGGAATGAGGCTTTGCATGGTGTTGCAAGAGCCGGCGTGTGGAAGCAAAACTCTCCTGCAGGAAGCTTACGAGAAGGGACTTGTTTCCGAGGAGGCGATCACAGAAGCGGTGGAGCGCCTGATGGAAGTTCGTATTCGTCTGGGTATGATGAAGGATTATCCGTCCCCGTATGAAGACATTACCTATGATAAAGTAGAATGTCCGGAACATGTGAAGTTGTCTGTTGAAGCGGCAAGAAGAAGTCTTGTTCTGTTGAAAAACGAGAATGCGTTCCTGCCGTTGGATAAAAATAAGATACAGACCGTCGCAGTCATCGGTCCGAATGCGAATTCAAGAGATGCGCTGGTCGGAAACTATGTCGGAACCTCTTCCCGTTATCTCTTAAGGCACGTGACTTTGCGATTATCACGCAGGAGGGAGAATGCGTTGTAAGACCGGGATCTTACCGCATCGCAATCGGAGGTCAGCAGCCGGATGCAAGAAGTGCAAAACTTACCGGAAGTGACGTGGCTGCGCTGGTGGTCCGCAGAGAGGGTGCGCAGACACCGGTTGAGTATTAGCGTGCAGAAATATCAAGAAACAATTTTAAATATAGTCTCGTATATGTTATAATGAATTTAATCGGTTGTACGAATGAGGAGCAGGTCGAAAAATCTGCTCCTTTATCGCTTTGTTGTGTGTGAATTTAGAGGGGTTGGTATGAATATCATCGAAAAGTTCATCAAGGTATTGGAAAGATATATGGATAATCTTTCTATTAAGAAAAAATTTATACAGTTATACATTTTCTGTGTTTTATTACCGCTGATCATTACGGACAGTGTCGTCTTATATATTGAAGACAGCATGGAATCGCAGCGGCAGTATCATGAGATGGCAAACGTTGCGAATGCAGTTAGCTATAATATCAGTGCACTGGTGGAGAATGCGGGAGAAATTGCCAAAAGTATGTACACCGATAGAAGGATGAATACCTTTTTGGAGAAGCAATATGAGAGCACTTCGGATTATTATGCGGAATATCAGAATTTCTTTCAGGATTCGACGTTGGAAAACGTACTCGGCATGAATCAGATCGTCTTTACCCTGTATACGGATAATCCTACCGTGGTAAAGGGTGGAAAGATTGATAATATGTCCAATCTGAAGGAAACGGCAGCGTATGAAGCGTGGAAGGAACGAGGCGAAAATGAAGGACTTTTTTTTGTATATGAGCGTAAGAGATATGCCAATTCCTATCATCGTAAGATCATCCTATTGCAGAATCTTGATTTTTTTTCCAAGAATAAGGAAAAGATGCTGCAAATCGAATTTGATTATAACAGTATGATGCGGATGCTGAGACGAATGAAGTTTGACAATGAAGTTCTTATTTGTCAAGGGGATGCGATCGTACTGAGTAACGGACCTTTCAGTGGTGTCGGTAAAAAATTTGACATGATCAGTGTACAGCAGAAGATGGGATACAAACAGACCATTACACTTCACGGAGCTAAACTTGATATTTATGTTTTAAAAGCGGATAATAGAGTGCGGAGTAAGATTGTGCGTTTTCTTCCGATTCTTGGTTTTCTGGTGATCATCAATGTGGTTCTCCCGATGGGATTTGTGCTGCTTCTCAATCATTCGTTTACAAAGAGAATCCGTGGGCTGAGCAAAGTGTTCCAGTCTGTCAACGGTGAGCATCTTGTTCAGATGGCACACGAAGACGGTAGGGATGAGATTGGAAGCATGATCCGGAATTACAATCGGATGGTCAAACGGACCAATGAACTAATCCAGACCGTATACAAGAACAAGATCAAAGAACAGGAAATCCTTGTCGGCAGGAAAAATGCAGAACTATTGGCATTGCAAAGCCAGATCAATCCGCATTTTCTGTTTAATGCCCTGGAAAGTATCCGCATGAGAAGCCTTTTGAAGGAAGAAAACGAGACGGCAGATATGGTCGAAAAACTGGCGATCATGCAAAGACAATATGTGGACTGGGGAAATGATTCGGTAGAGATTGAACAGGAACTTGAATTTGTAAAAGCGTATCTGTCCTTGCAGAAATATCGTTTTGGTGACCGGCTGAATTACAATCTCGAGATTGATCCGGAATGTGCGCAGATCCGGATACCGAAACTTACAATTGTAACTTTTGTGGAGAACGCCTGTGTACATGGAATCGAAAGTAAGGCATCACCGGGATGGATTTTCGTAAGAGCTTATAAAAGGGAAGAACAATTATACATCGAGATTGAAGATACGGGAAGCGGAATTGAGGAGCAGAAGTTGTATCAGATGCAACATGATATGCAGAATGCGGATATTGAGATGCTGAAAAACAAGAAAAGCGTGGGAATGCTCAATGCATGCCTGCGGCTTAAAATGTACACAGAAGATCATGTGTGCTTTGAAATTGAAGGCGAAGAGGGTGTGGGAACATGGATTACGATCTGCATTCCGATGGAGTATTTATCATTTGCTGAAGGCTGTGTTAATGGACCGGTGTGCAAAAGGGGGAAAGAAATATGTTAAAGGTTTTGCTTGTAGATGATGAGCCTTTTATTATTCAGGGATTAAAAGTGCTGATCGACTGGGAACAGGAAGGCTATATGATTGCAGGGACTGCATCAAATGGAAAAGAGGCATATGATTTTCTGAAAAAAGAGAGTGTAGACCTGATAATTGCAGATATTCAGATGCCAGTCATGACAGGGCTGGATCTGCAGGAAGCGATACGAAAAGAAAATCTATCGAATGCATATTTTGTCATATTAAGCGGATATGCGGATTTCGAGTATGCAAGAAGGGCGCTTCAAAATGAATGTACGGATTATATTTTAAAGCCGGTTGACCGTGATATGCTGCTGAAACTGCTTAACAGGGTATCTGCGATGCGTGATGAAGATGACCGGATGAGGCAGAAGAACAATAAAATGGAAAAGGCATATCTTGCAAGAAATCAGATTGCTTTGATCAAGGGAAAATACGATGATTCCAATCTGCAATATGTCACATCACAGATGAAATGCAAAGAAGGTGTCCGCTACGTTGAAATTCAGATGGCGGGATGTGATGCGGACGAAGATGTGACGGATCAGGAGATGCGCAAATTCCAAAGACAGATGTATGAATGCTGTACTGCATTCCTGAAAGATTATGCGGAGAATTGTGTGTTTGACGCATCGGCAGATGAAAAAATATATGATGTGGGATTGATCTTTTTTCAATATATGGCGGAAGAGGCAGGACTCGATGAAAACGCTTATCTGAACGGGTTGGTGGAATATCTGGGTGAGAATCTGTCGCGCCCGGTTACGATGCTGGTCGGGAAAAAGGTGCAGGATATCAGCCTTATTGCAAGATCATACGGGAATGCCTGTATGCTTCGTTCCTTTCAGGGATTTCGAAGCAAAAAGGACATCTATTTCTACGAGGAAGAAGTGCAGGTGTCCAATGACGGTATGGTTTTGTGCAAGAAGAGTCTTGATGATTTGCTGAAGGTAGTGGAGCAGAACAATCATATGGAAATCCGGGCGGCGGTGGACCGTTTCTATGGAGAAATGAGTCAGAGAGGCCTGCGTGGGGAATCCATGACGCTTAATATTAACTATCTGCTTTTTCAGTTGATCCATCTTGCAAGCGAGCAGGATGATGAGGTCAATCAGGAAGAAATCCTGCGTCTGATTTCGGAGAGCAGCTTTGAAACAGGAACGATGCGCGGCAGTAAGACACATCTGATGCGTTTCGCCTGTGAGTACGGAGACTATCTGTCCCAGCTTCGCAAGAATGTATCCAGAGGTGTTCTCGGAAATGTAGAGAAAGAAATTAAGGAACATTATGCGGATAACCTCACACTCAAGGGGCTTAGCGAGAAATATTATGTCAACAGCGCCTATCTCGGACAACTGTTCCGAAAGAAATACGGTCAGTCGTTTAAGGATTATCTGAATAATTACCGGATGGATCAGGCTGCCGATCTTCTTCTGCATTCCGATAAGAAGATTATTCAGGTGGCGGAAGAGGTTGGATACCATGATCTGGATTATTTTGTCAACCGCTTTATTCAGGTAAAAGGATGCACACCGGCAAAATTCCGGAAGCAGATGCAGCAGTAAAATGGAATAGAAAGAGATGGAAAACAGGGTAAATTATAGTCCGGCAGAATGAACTATAGTTTACCCTGTTTTTGACTATAATTCGTCGGATTGTTTGAAATGGTAAAAAAAGTAAAATAGTTAATATAAAGAAGGAGGTACATTCTATGAAAAGAAAAAGAATGCTAAGTGCCTTGCTTGTAGTAGCGATGGCAGCAACCATGTTCGCCGGTTGCGGAAATAAAGGCGGCAGCAATTCTTCCACACAGGGTGGAAAAGCAGCAAATGATGGAGATATTAAAGAGTTTACAGCTTTCTTTGCTGTTCCGGGATCCGAGATCAATGATGATAACGAAGTTCAGCAGATCATCGCTGAGAAGACCGGCGTAAAGGTAAAAGAGACATGGCTGACAGGCCAGACGGCAGAAGAAGCAATCGGAACGCTGGTAGCCGGTGATGAATATCCGGATTTCATCTGTGGTGGAAATGGTATGCCGCAGTTATATGATGCAGGTGCATTGGTAGCATTAGATGATTACATTGACAAATATCCGAATATCAAGAACTACTTCACCGAACAGGAATGGGATCAGCTTCGTCAGGACGACGGACATATTTACTGGATTCCACAGTTCTCCAATATTAAGGGAGAAGAGAAAACCTGTACGCATAACGATGAGGCATTCTGGATTCAGGCAAGAGTTCTTGAGTGGGCTAATTATCCGGAAATCAAGACGATGGATGATTATTTCAAGCTGATTGAAGATTATAATGCAGCAAATCCTACCATGGAAGATGGAACGGAGAATATTCCATATACCATCCTTTGCGAGGATTGGAGATATTTCTGTCTTGAGAATGCTCCACAGTTCTTAGATGGTTATCCAAATGATGGTTCATGTATGGTTGATCCGGATACATTAAAGGTAATGGATTATAATACATCTGATACTGCTGTAAAGTACTTCAAGAAGTTGAACGAGGAATATCAGAAGGGTATTGTTGATCCTGAGTCATTCACACAGACTTATGATGAGTACATTGCAAAGCTTTCTTCCGGACGTGTACTTGGTATGATCGACCAGTGGTGGGATTTCGCCTTCTCAGCAGGTGATGCAATTAAGTCTGCAGGACTGGATGCACAGGGATGCGATTACATTCCGGTACCTGTAACGATTGATGGACGTAAGAACCAGTGGCACAACTCCGGCGGAGTTTTAAATTCCGGTGATGGACTTGCAATCACAAAGGATTGTGATGATGTGGAAGCAGCTTTACAGTTTGTAGATGATCTTCTTTCAGAGGAAATTCACAACCTTCGTTTCTGGGGCGTTGAAGGTGAAGATTATCAGGTTGGCGACGATGGACTTTTCTATAGAACCAAGGAGCAGAGAGCAAAGGCTGCAGAGACGGATTATAAGGCATCTCACGCATGTTCTTATTCCTATTTTCCACAGTATGACGGAACCTGTGATGACGGTCTGAATGCAACAAAGCCGAGTGGACAGGCAAAAGAATTCTTTGACGGATTAAATGAGGATGTTAAGAAAGCATTCCAGGCATATGGTGTTGAAACATACGTTGAGATGCTTGGAACAAACGAGGCACCTGGTCCATGGTATCCGATGTGGTCATTCTCAAACAACTTTACAACAGACACAGAGGGTGGAATGGCATGGACCAAGATTGGCGAAGTTAAGCATGAGCAGCTTCCGCAGGTTGTAATGGCAAAAGACTTTGACAGTGCATGGAAAACTTATATGGATGCATACAATGCATGCAATCCGGACGCTTTCCTTAGCGAGTTGCAGGCAGAGCTTGATAAGCGGATGAAAGACGCAGCAAAATACGAATAATACATAGAGAATGAGGTTTTAGATGGGCAGATGTTGTGAAAACTCCATCTGCCCGTTTAAAAAAGGAGTGAGGTCATGTCTATAGAGAGAACAAAATCCAAACAGAAAGTGAAAGAACCGAAGACGAAAATTACCTGGAAAGAGATTAAAAGACAGAAAGTATTATTGTTCTGGGCGGCAATCATGGTAGTGTATGGCGTGGTTTTCTATTACCTCCCACTTGCAGGCTGGACTATGGCGTTTCAAAACTATAAACCGAGACTTGGTATCTTTCATTCGCAATTTGTAGGATGGGATAAATTCCGGACATTATTCTCGGATATGACTTTTATCCGGGTAATCAGAAATACGTTGGCAATGGGTGTTATCAATCTGGTGGTAACATTTATTACAGCAATTGTTTTTGCAATTTTATTAAATGAAATTAAAAGCAAAGGCGGTAAAAAAGTCGTTCAGACAATTTCTTATCTTCCGCATTTCCTTTCATGGATCATTGTAACCGGTATCTTACACGATATGTTATCCGGTGGCGGAATTGTGAACGAATTATTACTTAACTTCCATATTATTTCACAGCCGATCAATTTCTTTGCTCATCCGGGTTATTTCTGGCCAATCGTTGCATTTGCCAATGTCTGGAAAGAAACAGGATGGAATGCAATTATTTATTTGGCAGCAATTACTTCGATCGACCCGTCACTTTACGAAGCTGCAGCTATCGACGGTGCAGGCAGATGGGCAAAAATCAAGCATGTTACACTTCCGGGTATTAAACCAACCATTATCATTCTTCTTCTGATGAATGTAGGTAATGTACTGAACGCCGGTTTTGAAGTTCAGTATTTGTTAGGAAACGGTCTGGTTCAGAAAGTATCACAGACAATTGATATTTACGTATTAAAATGGGGAATCAGTCAGGGCGATTTCGCAATCGGAACTGCAGCCGGTATCTTCAAGAGTTTCGTAAGTATTATTCTGATCGTGATTGCAAACCAGATTGCAAAGCGTAATGGTGAAGAACAATTGTTCTAAGGAGGTTATACAATGGCAGCAAAAAAAGCGAAAAAAAAGGTGCAGATTTTTCCGATTGTCAATACGATCATTATGATCCTGTTTGTAATCATTACACTGTATCCTGTGTTAAATACATTAGCAATATCATTAAATGACGGTACGGATTCCCTTCGTGGAGGTATCTATCTGTTACCGAGAAAATTTACATGGAAGAACTACATTACGGTACTTCAGAAAGACAACCTGATCACAGGTGCTTATGTTACGGTTGCAAGAACTGTGATCGGAACAGTTCTTGCGCTGATCTCCAATGCAATCCTAGCATTTATCGTCAGCAGAAAAAGATTTATGTTTAAAAAGCAGCTCTCTTTATTCTGGGTTATCACCATGTATGTAAACGGAGGTCTGATCCCGACATTCCTGTTGTACAAGGGACTGGGACTTACCAACAGCTTCTGGGTATATGTTATCCCTGGAATGGTCAGTGCGTTTAACATGCTGGTTATCCGTACTTATATGAACGGTATCCCGGACAGCTTAGAGGAGTCGGCACAGCTCGACGGTGCTGGGTATACGACGATTTTCCTGAAAATCTATTCACCGCTCTGTAAGCCGGTATATGCAACTGTTGCATTGTTTGTTGCAGTTGGTCAGTGGAATTCATGGTTTGATGCAATGTTATATAACCGTATGAACGGCAAACTGACAACCTTACAGTATGAGTTGATGAAACTACTGTCATCCGTAACAAATACGAGCAGTAGTGTCGAGGCAATGAAGAATGCAGCGGGAACGGTTACACCGACATCGGTTCGTGCAGCTGCAACGATTATTACGATTCTGCCGATCATCTGTATTTATCCATTCTTACAGAAGTATTTCGTAACAGGACTTACGCTTGGTGGCGTAAAAGAATAAAACTTAAATCTTCCCTTTTTATAAGCTGTGCCGCAGAAGTGGCACAGCTTATATATTATAAAATGAAGCAGCGTGCATAAACATAAAATACAGCTAAGACGCATAGAATATTCCAAGAAAGAAAAGCAGGAGTGTTCTGTGCGTTTTTCTGATTTATGTGAAAAAGAAGTAGTCAATGTAAAAGACTGCCGCTGCCTTGGCAGTGTCCGGGATCTGGATATTGACAAAGAGTGTGGGAGAATTCTGGCACTGATCGTTCCAGGACCGGGAAAATATCTGGGTTGTTTTTGCAGGGACAGCGAATTTTTTATTCCATGGGCTAAAGTTATCCGGATAGGACCCGATATAATACTCGTAGAGTTTGATGAAAAAGAAATGAAACACCGGATAAAAGGATAAAAATTTGCAGATTGACAGAAAACAGGGAAATTGTGTATTATAGAAATAGTCATATATTTCCGGATTGGGATTGGATGCAGGAGGAGAAATCCTATGAAATGTCCGTATTGCAGCAGTGAAAATACAAGAGTGATTGATTCGCGTCCTGCGGATGACAATAATTCGATTCGCAGAAGAAGACTTTGCGATGATTGCGGAAAGCGTTTTACAACCTATGAAAAGGTGGAAACCATTCCCCTGATCATTATAAAAAAAGATAACAATCGTGAGCAGTACAACCGGACAAAAATCGAAAAAGGTGTATTGCTTGCATGTCACAAGCGGCCAATTTCGGCAGAACAGATCTCAAAACTTGTGGATGATGTGGAAATCGAAATTTTTAACCGTGAGGAAAAAGAGATACCAAGTGCTTTGATCGGTGAAATTCTCATGGATAAGTTAAAGGATTTAGATCCGGTTGCCTACGTGCGTTTCGCATCGGTATACCGTGAATTCAAAGATGTAAACACATTTATGAATGAGCTGAAAAAAATGCTCGGATGAATTTGTAACCAGAGGTGCTTATGAATATTTCAGGATATGCAGAAAGCAATTTCCGATATGGAAAAGGATCAGGTGTTGCAGCAGTATCAGTATTTTGTGGGAACGCAGGATACCGGAGTGAAGAAGACCCCGTTGGATACCGGGATTTCTGCTTTGCGTTCCGGAGAGAATTTTTCCCTTTAGTACATAACACACAAAGGAGAGACCTATGTGCGCATTTCTATATCCGGATGAATATCTGGATTCCACTTACAGCATAGATTTTGATCAATTATATAAAGAAGGATACCGGGGAATTATATTTGATATTGATAACACCCTCGTACCACATGGAGCGCCTGCGGATGAGCGGGCGATTTCTTTGTTTGCACATTTAAAGGAACTGGGTTTTCATTGTATGCTTCTTTCGAACAACAGGGAGCCGCGTGTGAAAATGTTCAATGATGCCGTGCATGTCAATTATATTTACAAAGCAGGAAAGCCAAAGCCGTCCGGGTATCGCAAAGCGATGGGGATCCTTGGCACGGACACGACAAATACACTTTTTGTGGGAGATCAGATCTTTACGGATGTGTGTGGGGCAAATTTAGCAGGAATCCGCACGATCCTTGTAAAACCGATCCACCCGAAAGAAGAAATCCAGATCGTGTTAAAGCGCCGGCTGGAGGCAATTGTGCTTTTATGTTATCGTCTGCACCGTAAAATCGTAAAACCAAAGTACCCATCTGTTGCAAAAAAGGAGGATTCATCCATTTTGTAGGATAAATTTTCTTTTTGCAGAATTTTCTATGCGTGACCGTACACAGCCGGTCGTTTTCTATTTGACGAAAGTTCGTTGAAGCAGTAAGATAAAAGAAGTGCAAAAACGAAAAGGAGAGTTGTGATGAAAGTCGGGATTGGAAATGATCATGCAGCAGTAGAACTGAAAATGCAGATCAAAGAATTTATTGAGAGCATGGGACATGAGGTTGTAAATTATGGGGTGGATACCGCAGAAAGCTGTAATTATCCGGAGATCGGAGAAAAAGTAGGACGTGCAGTGGCTGACGGAGAAGTGGATTGTGCAGTTTTGATCTGTGGAACGGGTGTCGGAATTTCCATTGCTGCCAATAAAGTAAACGGAGTACGTGCAGCTGTCTGCTCGGATGTGACAACCGCGCATCTGGTAAAAGAGCACAACGATGCAAATATCATCGCGTTTGGTGCAAGAATTGTCGGAGTGGAGCTGGCAAAGGATATTGTGAAGGCTTATCTGAATGCGGAATTTCTTGGTGGACGTCATGCGACACGCGTGGCTATGCTTGCGGACATCGAAAAACGGAACAAATAAAATACTTGAAAAGTATTCCATTTTATAGTAAAATTGTAAGTCGAGAGACTTTATACTCGTAATTTAAGGAGGAAGATCGAATGATTTCAGCAGGAGATTTCAGAAATGGTGTTACCATCGAACTTGAAGGTAACATTTATCAGATTATCGAATTTCAGCATGTAAAGCCAGGTAAGGGTGCAGCATTCGTTAGAACAAAATTAAAAAATATCGTCAGTGGTGGTGTAGTAGAAAAGACATTCCGTCCGACAGAGAAGTGTCCGACTGCTCACATTGATCGTAAGGACATGCAGTATCTGTATTCTGATGATGATTTCTATCATTTCATGGATGTAGAGACTTATGACCAGATTGACCTGACAAAGGACAGTGTCGGTGATGCACTGAAGTTTGTTAAGGAGAACGAGATGGTTAAGATCTGTTCTCACAAGGGCAATGTATTTGCAGTTGAGCCACCACTTTTCGTTGAGCTTACTGTTA
>OJAI01001728.1_pt1 | contig 10935 bp, 10 predicted proteins | sample 1588891 | NCBI WGS metagenome assembly OJAI01 (sample SAMN03283255) | human gut metagenome | biome: human-associated habitat; material: feces | host: Homo sapiens | place: USA | collected 2013 | reverse complement strand
CAAGGGATAAAAATAAGCTAATAACTTTTTTCATGATATTTTTCTCCTTATATTACCTTATATTTATAAAAACACTGATTAGATTTGAAATTGCAGTTTTAATAATTTTATTTGGCGTAACTACACTTACAATATCGTTAATGCTTCCGGTAATATCCTTAACAATTGAAGTGATTTGCTTAGTCGTTGCCAATCCTTTTTCGATTTTATTTTCTTTATTTATACTATTATATTTTTCAATAACTTTTTCACAAATTTTGTCATATTCGTCTTTTTCAAATATTAGTTTTACTATAATCATAAAATTATCAATTGGGACAGATAAAAGACGAGAATTTAATTGAATATCAAGATAACCGCCCTCTGCTTCAATTTCTTCCTGAATAGCCAAAAACAAATTTGGATCTGGAATATTTATTTTTATTGTTTTATTATCAACAATATGAATGTTTTTATTATCATTTAAAATGTTCGCCAAAGACTCTTTCCAATCAAATTTCACAGGATAAACATATTGTTTTTTGATTTTAAGATTTCTAATTCTTTGAGGTGTAATTCCAAGATTTCTTGCCATTTTGTAATCCGAAACAGCATTATAATTAAGTAAGTTATCGTTCAACTTATTATTTATTATTGACTGTTCCAAATAAATATCAAACATAAGTAAATCCATTTCAGATTTATTAAACGTACCAAAATTATTAAAATAATAAATTTTAGCAATTCGGTCAAAAGCATCTGCTTTCTTCTTGTCTGTATTAAAAAGTTTTTCATAGTCTATAATAGCATTCTTTTCATCCATAAAATATCCCCTTCCTTTTTTCTCGATTACAACATACGATGTATTTCAAATTTATGATACATCATTTGTTGTATTTTGTCAACGAGATTACATATGATATGTAATAATATAGGCAAGGGGTGATGATATGGGATATTATCCAAGGCTTCGAGATTTGCGGGAAGATGCAGACTTAACGCAGGAAGAGCTTGTAAAGCTGCTTAAAATGCACAAAACTACCTATACAAATTACGAGCAAGGCAAGCGAGAGCCGCCTTTTGATTTGATAATAAAATTAGCTAAATTTTACGATGTTTCAATAGATTACATTGCAGGATTGAGCGAAGATACAAGCATAAAAAAATAGACACTGAGTGATTTTGAAAAATCATCGGTGTCTATTTTATTTTTGCGCATTAAACAAGCACATAAAAAATGCACCGAACAAAAGTCCGATGCATTTAAATCCCTCAGTCAACTTCGTTGACAGTTCCCTCTTTACAAGGGGAGCCTTAAAAGGTAAAAATTATTTTATTTCTTTTTTCTTGCAGCTTTACGCTTTGCAAGTTCAGCTTCAAGTTCCTTACGCTTGCGCTCATTTTCAAGTTCTTTAGCCTTTTCTTCAGCTTCAGCTCTTGCTTTAGCCTCATCATATTGAGCAGCAATTTCATCAAGGTGCTGGAAGTTTTCGTATTGAGTGAGAACTTTTTTAGCATCAACATAAGGTTTAGCAGCACGGTTAAACTGAGCGTGCTTATCCATTTCAGCCTTAGAAAGATTACGAACTTTTTTACGTTCATCAGAATACTTTTTAATTTCTGCTTTAAGTCTTTTAACTTCGTCAGCATCCTTATCTTTCTTAGCTACATGGCTAAGCTTTGCAAGTTCGGCGATTTTATCATCAAGGCTGTCTTCTTGTGCAAAGTAATCATCAATTACGGCAAAATCAAGTTCTCGAAGTTCGTTAACAGAACCGAAGTATTTGTTATATGCCTTAACAGCAGATACCTTTGAACGAGCAAGTTCGATAAAGAATTTTCTTTCTTCTTTTTCTTCAAGGTTAGATTTCGGCAAAGCCTTAGCTGATTTAAGTTCGCCCTTAGCTTCGGCAAGGGATGCATTTTTAATTCCCTCAAGTCCGGCATCAAGTACATTTTGGTATGCTTCAATTTTCTTCTTACCAAGCTCTGTATCAAACTTATTAAGTTCATCTACAACAAACTTTGAAATTTCAATTTCCTCATTAAAATCTACATCTGCTTTATAAGCCTTTTTTGCTTCTTTACGAGCATTTTTATCAGAAATGCCCTTATAACTTGATTTATCAAGTTTTTTAGGTGTTGCAACTGCCATTTCTTTAGCGTTATTAACAAGGTCAATCATTTCTACAATATCCTTGTCCTTCATAGCATTGTTGCCATAGTCTTCAAACACGGCACGAACTTTAAGAACGCGAACATATGATTTTTGCTTTCTTTCTGACAAATCATAGAAGAAGAAAGGAATAACATTAAGTGTAGCACCGACAGCGGCAACAATAACCAAAACACGAAGAAGCGGAAGCAAAATATTATTAACATCATAAAGTGCGGATGATGGATTAACAAAGTTATTTTGACCGTTTGCAAGTTGGTCTGTAAGCATTTGGGAAAGTGTTTGCTTAGCACCAGGAAGAACCCTTGACATCAAACCGGTATCGCTTGTTACTTTTTCTGCAATTTTAGCTGTCATACCGTATTTTTCTTGAAGAGCCGGCAATACACCTGCTGTAATAAGAGTGATAATACCGCCGATTGTAGCAACTGCAGCAAACATACCATCAATACGCTCACCGGTTTTATATTGCTGATAATCACGAATATCTGCCTGAATTGAAGGGTTGAGAATATGAGCAAACGCACCTACAACAGCATTTAGATACAAACATGCCATTACTGCCCAAATTACATAATTTTTAATATTACCGTCTGCTCCGGCAGTGCCGAGGAAGAAAGGATACATACATAAAATGAATATTATATTGAAAAGATTTGTAACTATTTGAACATTTTTCTTACCCCATTTTCTGATGCAGAAAGGAGCAAGAAGCATACCCCAAAGCGAAGCGTTACCATAAACAGTAGTAATAATTACATATGTACCCTGTGAGCAAGCACCGCCATAGTTACAAAGCCAATAAAGAATGTTAGCATACGCAGTTTCAAGGAAACCAATCCAAGTTGCAAGAGAAATAATCCAAAAATACTTATTTTTTGCTACTTCGCGGAAAGCGTCACTAAACTTAATTTGCACAACATGAGTCTTTGCCTGAATAATTTTTTCTTGTGTGTTAGCATAAACGACAAATACAAGAAGTGTACCGATTACACCGATTACAGGAAAAGCAATTCTATAAACCTTAATATCCGTTTGGTTAGTTCCGATAATTGCAGCAATTGCAGGAATAATAATGTTGTAGACAGTTGGTCCAAACGAATAAATAATACTCTTAATTGATGCTACATCTGCTCTTTCCTGCGAGTTAGGAGAAAGAACATGAATAAGATTTTCATAAGCATCATAGAAGAAATAATAGAAAAACTGAAGTGCAAGGTTAAACAAAAGAACTACTGCGCACTTTGCAACATATTCAGCATTTTTGCCGAAAATTTGACCGTTACCTACAAGAAGATGAAGCTTATCATACGGGAACCAAACCATTGCAACAAAAATTACAGCGCAAGGAATACCCATTCTAAGCAAGTAAGGCCTATATTTACCGGCTTTATTACGCGTATTATCAACTATGTTAGCACGAACACCAGTTAATGGAATACCTGCCAATACACCGATAACATACATAATATACATATCGGTAAGACCTATACCGATAGTTCCTGAAAGGAACACATTTGTAGCACCTAAAATACAAGGAATACTCATGCATACGATAAGATATGCACCGATTCCGCCGAAAGCATAGGCACCGATTTCTTTAAAGGACATATACCTGCCCTTTGGCGGCTCTTTCCAATAGTATTTCACATTGTCAAGAAGAGTCGTCACTTTTTGTTTGAGTGAAGCATTTTCTGCCATACTTATCCCCCTTAGTTAAATCATAAACATTATGATAACATATTATTATTGCAATTACAACAAAAAAGATACAATTTCTTGTATCCTTTTTATCGAATATATCAAATTGTAGTATAAAAAGTGAATTTAGTCCAAATTGAATTCAAATGTATCATTGCCTTTTATTTCGGCAATAACTTTTGATGATTTAATTTGATAAGATGTGGAAGAAGCAAGTTTTGAATAAGTATCATCTTCAATAACATCGGCAGATGAATTATCGGTAAACATAAATCCGTTACCCATCTGTGCCCTGGCGGTATTCATTGCAAAATATTTTAATGCCTTGCCGGAATTATCTTCAATTTCAGATGTAACATCAAAGAAATATTTTTGCCCGTTAAATTCAGCCATTGAAATCATTTTAGCTATTGAATTTGTTTCAAGGTTAATAAGATGTGAAGCTTTAATATCATTTTGAAGAAGCAAATATTCAAAAAGGCCGCTTAAAGTTGAATTCATACCCTTCTTTTGCAAAACGGTATCAAATACGGTAGTAACCGAATTATCGACTGTAAAATTCTTGGCAATATATGAATAAACATTAAGTAAATATTCATTTTTGCTGACTTTGCCGAAGCCGCATTTAATCATAATTTTTGAAATTTCATTATTAAATTCTTTAAGTTTGGCAGTTTGAGTTTCCTTATCGTTTGCATAAGTGATTTTAACACCGGAATTATCATCAAGAAAATCAATTCCGTCAACAAGAATGTACTGCGGGAACGAAGTATAAAAAAGCCTGTTAACATCATCCGTTAATGAAACATTATATTTAACTTCACTTTCGTAATTAAGAACCGCATTACAAAGCTTTTCATATGCTTTTATTGATGATTCGTCTAGTGAAGCATAATGTGCATCTGTCGTAATTTTTATTTGAACATTATTGGCTTCAACAGACTCGTCTGTTTTATTAGAAGAATCTGCATTACTGCAAGCAGCAAAAATCGAACAAAACAAAGCTGCACACAAAATAAGAGATATGGTTTTTTTCATTAAAGTACACCTACTTTTTTAATTGTTTAAGTTTATCTTCACTTTGTAAAAAGAATTGCTTATATGCATCGCAATAATCACTGCTTTCACGGTTGCGCTTGCATCCGCCGCCGCGGCACAAATAAAAATATTTGCAATCCTTACATTTTTCATTGAGTTTGAATGAGCTTTTTATAAACTCAACACATTTAGGGCTTCGATACATTTCACTAAATGATAATGTATTTATATTATCAAGATACCATTCATCAGTGCAGTAAAAATCACAAGGGTAAACACTTCCGTCCCCTTCAACAACAAATTGATTGGAGCAAAAGCCGTTCATACCGCACTGCTCGGCATTATTACCGTTTGCAAGAGATATGTAATTATCAAATGTGCGAACAGAAACAAAATCTCCGCGCAGATAATCATTATAGTAAATATTAAAACCTTTAGTTAAAAAGAATGCATAATCATCACTACTCATATACATATCATTATCACTTTCATCACCAAAGGGTTTAAGACCTACTATAAACTGAATATACTTTAAATCATTTGATTTAAAAAATCTATAAGCTTTTCTGAAATTCAAAGCTGTATTTTTGGTTAAAACCGAAAGAACATTAAAAGTAACATTATGCTTTTTTAATATTTCAATGCCTTTTAAAATATCATCAAACGAATTTTTACCGTTAGGATAAATACGATATTTATTTAGCTCAAAATCACCGTCAAGCGAAACACCGATTAGAAAATTATTATTTTTAAAAAAAGCGGCATATTCGTCAGTGATAAGCGTACCGTTAGTCTGCAGGCAATAATGAATATTACTGCCTTTTTTATTCACGCTTTTTGCGTATGAAACAAAATTTTTATAAAAATCAAGTGAACACAAAAGCGGCTCACCGCCCTGAAATGTAAAAAATACATCTGTACCTTTCGCAAAATCAAGTGCGCTGTCAATAACTTTTCGGGCTGTATTTTCACTCATAAACCCTTTTGAGAAATCATTCCTTTTGGAAGAAAGGGAATGATAAAAACAATATTCACAAGCAAGATTACAATTACTTGATGCCGGTTTAAGCATAACCGAAATCGGCATTAAATCACCTTCTAACGCTATTTAGTATATAACAAAAAAAGTGATTAGACAAGAGTTATTTACCGTTATCACGATAAAAAGCAGAATATTTACAATTTAGAAATTTATTACCTTTAACTTCAATATTTTTAAAATTAACGGCTGATATGGCGCAATCGGTTATATTTTCAAAGGTGCAATTTAAAATTTTTATATTGGTTTGATAAAGATTTTTAAAATAATTATGCGTTCCCACTCCCCTATATACATTTTTAAAAACGCAGTTTTCAATGGTTATATTATCGTTCATAGTATTATCATAAGAAGTAAAGCCGAAAAAATGAACACGGTCAAGAATATCAATTTGAACAGCTTCCGAGGAATTGACATTCAGATTTGAGAGCTGACCGTTAAAAACGCAATTGTAAAAAGTTACATTTTGGCAAGACGCAAGTTCAGCGTGGTGGGAATAATAGTTATTGAGAAAAGTTACATTTTCGATTTTAACATTATTTGAATGACAAAGGCGTAAAATGCACGATTTATTACGGTTAAAATTGCCGTCAAGAGTTCCGTTTTTGATTATACACCGGGTAAGTGAAGAATATTTTGGATACTCCTTATCTTCAGGGGATTTAAAAATATTACCGCGTTCGTAATTAGCATTTTTTATAAATGATTTATTCAAATCAATTGCAGTATAGCTTGAAAGGTGTAATGTTTTTTTTACATTATAAACACCTTTTGAAATTCTTATGGTTAAAAAATTATATTTATTAGCATTATTTTTAGTATAATCAAGTGCGCGGGAAAGCGCTGTTGTTATATCAGAAGTGGAATAATAGCTTTTAAGTACATTTTTATTTTCGTTAATCACGCACACACTGCATATTGTAAAACCATATGAAAAGAAAATGCAGGAAGCAAAAATAATACACATTAAAAGCGAAGTTAATTTGTTTTTCAAGCTATCCCCTCCTAAATTTCCATATTATTTTTAGAGGAAATTAAAAATAAATACAAGACAGCTTTTGGTATAATTGACATTAAGATTATATAATGTTATAATTATTTATCTTTTACTTATAGGAAGTAGATATTTTGAAAAACTATTCTATATCTTTACCGAGTTATTCAATCGGCGATAATGTATATGACAAAATATGTGAAATCTGCCTGCCTTTCGGCAAAAAAGCAATATGCATCGGCGGTAAAACTGCAATAAGCAAGGTTAAAGATTTGATAATTGAAGCCTGCTGCGGCAGTGAATTGGAGATACTTGACTTTTTATGGTATGGCGGTGACGCCACATATGAAAATGTGAAAAAGCTGGAAGAAAACGAGCTTGTTAAAAAAGCAGATATTATTTTTGGCATAGGTGGCGGAAAAGCGCTTGACACTGCAAAAGCACTTGCTTTTAAAACCGGCAAAAATATTTTTACTTTTCCTACCATTGCATCAAACTGTGCCGGCACAACCGCAGTTTCAATAATGTATAATGATGACGGAAGTTTTAAAGAGCCGTTTTTCTTTACGGCTCCGCCAAGGCATTGCTTTATTTACACACCTGTTATTGCAAAATCACCTGCAAGGTTTATGTGGGCAGGTATCGGCGATACATATGCAAAGTATTTTGAAGCCGAGATGAGCAGCCGAGGTGAAGATTTGGTGCATTACCACGCACTCGGTGTTACAACATCGCAAATGTGTTTGACTCCCCTGCTTAAATACGGAAAGAAAGCACTTGAAGATTTTAAATCAGGCACAGCAAGCTTTGAAGTTGAGCAAGTTGTATTAGACATAGTTGTCACAACCGGCATTGCATCAATATTATTAACAGCGGAGCATATAATCGACTATAACACAGGGCTTGCACACGCTGTATTTTATGCGCTTACATCTTATCCGCACATTGAAGAAAACCATTTGCACGGTGAAGTTGTCGGCTTCGGAATACTTATTTTATTGCTTGTTGACGAAAACGAAGAAATGTTTAAAACAATGTTTGATTTCAACCGTTCAATTTCACTTCCAACCTGCTTAAAAGATATTGAAATGAGCGAAAGTAATTTAGATAAGCTTGTACCAATGGTGTGCGCTATGAAAGATATTGACCACAACCCTTACAAAATTACCGAGGAAATGGTATTAAAAGCTTTTAAAAAGCTTGAAGAATATAACAAAAACAACTAATAAGAAAGAGGTAACATTATGAAAAAAACAATCAAAAGGGTTTTAGCTGTTATTTTTGCAATTGCTGTTGCAGCAGCTTGCTTTGCCGGATGTTCAAAATCGGACAGCGGCAGTAAAGAAGATTCTAAAACCGCAAAATTCGGAATTGTAGTTCAAACAGGTGCAAACGGTGCATTTGTTGATATGAAAGACGGAATCATTGAAGAAATGAAGAAAAACGGATATGAAAATGCAGAATTTGATTATAAAGACGCACAGGGAGATTCAACCACCCTTACAACTATAATCAACTCTATGGATGACGGAAGTTATGATGCTATTTTCACAATCGGCACAGCTTGCACACAAACACTTGTAAACTTAGCTTCTGACACACCTTGCTTCTTCTGTGCAGTCAGCGCACCGGTTGAGGCTAAAGTAATTACCGATATGGCTGCACCTGACAAAAATGCAACAGGCACATCAAACGCTATCCCTGTTTCAGATATTATTGATATGGGATATAAAATTACACCTGATGTAAAAAAATGGGGCTTTATTTATTCAACATCACAAATCAATGCTGTAAACACAGTTGAATCAGCACAAAAGTATCTTGATAAAAAAGGTGTTAAATACGAAAGTGCAACAGTTGAAACATCGGCAGATGTAAAAGCATCAACAGAAACACTTATCAAAAAGGGCTGTGATGTAATATTTGTACCTAATGATGCAATTGTACAAGACGGTGTATCTGCACTTGCACAGGTATGCAACGAAGCTAAAATACCTACTTACTGCTCATCAGCTACAACAGTTAACAGCGGCTGCCTTGCTACCCTTGCAATTGACGATAAGGGAATAGGCGCAAAAACAGCAGATAAGTGCATTGAATATATGAAAGGCACTAAAATTGAAGAAATCCCTGCCGAAGTTGTAGGAATCGACTACTGCACATTTAACTGCGGCACAGCCGATATGCTTGGTGTAAACACACCTGATAAAGACACCATCGGCTATGAAATTCAATTAGTTAACGAATAATAATCATTACAAACTATTAAGGACACATTATGCAGGTTTATATTACAGCTGTCGAGGAGGGTTTTCTTTACGGTCTGCTCGCACTCGGCATATACATTTCACTCAGAATTTTAGACATACCTGACCTCACAACCGAGGGTTCATTCGGCTTTGGCTCGGCAGTTGCCGCAGTTGTGGCAAGCAAAGGTTTAAGTATTACAAGTTTCATTGCGGCATTTTTTGCCGGTGTGCTTGCCGGAATTGTTACAGGCCTTTTGCAAACCAAGCTAAAAGTTCATCCTGTTTTGGCAGGTATTATAACAATGAGCGGCCTTTACTCAATAAATTTGATGGTTAGGGGTTCATCCAACCTCAACTTTAACGATAATTCGGCTTTCACAAAATTTTTCAAAGCAGTCGGTATCAGCGGTGCTGATAAAAAAATTGCAGGTCTTATTATAGGTGCGGTTGTTTGTATTCTGGTTTTAATACTTCTTATCTTATTTTTCAGAACTCATCTTGGCCTTTGCATAAGAGCTACGGGTGATAATCCCGATATGGTAAGGGCATCATCAATCAATGTTGATTTTTCGCTCATATTCGGTTTGGCACTTGCAAACGGACTTATTGCTCTTTCAGGTGCGCTGATTTCACATTATTTGGGACTCAGTGACCAAAGCTTTTCTAACGGAACACTTATTTACGGACTTGCGGCAGTAATTATCGGTGAAGCAATTTTCGGTAAAAGAAATGTTGCTCTCGGTTTAACAAGTGCTGTTGTCGGCTCTGTAATTTACAAAATAATTGTGGCATTTGTTATAGATGTATCACTCTTTGGCAAAAACAGTGAAAATCTTATGAAGCTTACTTGTGCTATTATTGTTGCCATTACATTGGTAGTACCTGAAATTAAGCATAAGTTTGAAAATGCAAAAAGTAAAAAGGAGGCAAGAAAAAATGCTTGAAATTAAAAATGTCTCCAAAACATTTGCTAAAGATACGGTAAATGAGCATAAAGCTTTAAACAACATTAACCTCACACTTAATAACGGTGAATTTGTTACAATAGTAGGTTCAAACGGAGCAGGAAAATCCACACTGTTCAATATGATATGCGGTACTTTTGAACAGGACAGCGGAAGCATTATACTTGACGGAAAAGATATTTCATTTATGCCTGAACATAAAAGGGCAAGACTTGTAGGCAGAGTTTTTCAAGACCCGATGAAAGGCACTGCACCTAATATGACTATTGAAGAAAACCTTGCTCTTGCATATTCGCGTGCAGGTTCAAGTTTCTTTTCACAAGCTATCGGGAAAAAGAAAAGAGAATATTTTCAAGAGCATCTTGCACGATTTGATATGGGACTTGAAGACAGAATGAAAACTAAAATCGGTCTTCTTTCCGGCGGGCAAAGGCAGGTTGTTACCCTTTTAATGTGTACAATTGTTACACCAAAGCTTCTTTTACTTGATGAACACACAGCGGCACTTGACCCTGTTACAGCTGACAAAGTTATGAAAATCACCAATAATATCGTGAAAGAGAACAATATTACAACTATGATGATTACTCATAACATGTCGCAAGCACTTGTTACCGGCACAAGAACAATAATGATGGATTCAGGCGAAATCATAATTGACCTTGACAGTGAAACAAGAAAAGAAATGAACGTATCAGACTTGTTAAAGCTTTATCGTGAAAGAGAAATGAAAGATTTTGATAACGACAGAATGCTTTTACAAAAAGATTAACTAAAAACGCAATGTAAGTTGA
>OJAI01001727.1_pt1 | contig 10937 bp, 8 predicted proteins | sample 1588891 | NCBI WGS metagenome assembly OJAI01 (sample SAMN03283255) | human gut metagenome | biome: human-associated habitat; material: feces | host: Homo sapiens | place: USA | collected 2013 | reverse complement strand
CCCCGCCTGCGGCACGGGCGGTATGCTCATCGAAGCCGTGCGGCAGATGGACAACTCCAAGCTAGCTTACGGAAAGCTCTATGGCCAAGAGAAGAACCTCAGCACGTCCGCCATAGCGCGAATGAACCTGTATCTCCACGGCGCGAAGGACTTCCGCATCGCCCAGGGCGACACCCTGCGCGAGCCCGCCTTCCTTGCCGGGAACACCCTCAGGTCGTTCGACTGCGTCCTCGCCAATCCACCCTTCTCCCTTAAGAACTGGGGATCCGCAGAGTTCTCCTCGGACCCATGGGGCCGCAACATCTGGGGTGTCCCCACCGACAAGTCGGCGGACTTCGCATGGGTGCAGCATATGGTCTGCTCCATGGACGAGAAGAGCGGTCGCTGCGCCGTAGTGCTGCCCCAGGGCGCACTGTTCCACGGCGGCAAGGAGGGTGCCATCCGCAAGGAGTTGCTCAAGTCAGACAAGGTCGAGGCAGTGATCTCGCTCGCGAGCGGCGTCTTCTACAGCACCGGCGTCTCCGCCTGCGTGCTGTTCCTCCGGAATGACAAGCCTCCGGCGCATCGGGGCCGCGTCTGCATCATCGACGGTACCGAGATCTTCACCGCCCAGCGCGCGCAGAACATGATCACGGAGGAGAACGCTCAGGAGATGCTCTCCCTCTATCAATCCTACGAACCCGTCGTAGAGAAGTGCGCCATCGCGACGCTCGATGATATAGAGCGCGAGGGTTACGTGCTCTCGGCGAACAATTACGTCGAAAGAAGGCGCGAGGAGATCGAGCCGCCGGCGGAAACCAGGAAACGTTTCTACGACCTCCTTCGCCAGACGAGGAAGTCCGAGGAGAAGCTCCTTGAGCTGCTCTCAAAGGGAGGCTATGTCGATGGAGAGTAGAATCCCCCAGGAAGAGCTGAACAACCATCTATGGAACGCGGCGGTTCTGCTGCGCACCTACATCGATGCCGGCTCGTACAAGCAGTACATATTCCCGCTGCTATTCTTCAAGCGCCTCTCAGATGTTTACGACGAGGAGACCGCCGAGGCATTGGAAGCCTCTGACGGAGATGCGGAGTTCGCCGCCCTTCCCGAGAATCACAGCTTCGCAATCCCGGACGGCGCCCACTGGTGCGATGTCCGCGAGGCCACGGAAAACATCGGTAAGGCCATCGTGGGCGCCTTCCGCGCCATCGAGACGGCCAACGGTTCCAAGCTGCGTGGTATCTTCGGCGACGCCGCCTGGACTAACAAGAAACGACTTCCCGACCGCCTGCTCAAGGACCTCATCGAGCACTTCAGCGCTATAACGCTCTCCATCGCCAATTGCCCCGAGGACGAGCTCGGCCAGGGCTACGAGTACCTCATCAAGAAGTTTGCGGACGATTCTGGACACACCGCTCAAGAGTTCTACACCAATCGCACGGTCGTCCACCTAATGACCGAAATCCTCCAGCCCAGGCCCGGCGAGTCCATCTACGACCCCACCTGCGGCAGCGCCGGCATGCTCATCTCCTCCATTGCCCACCTCAAACAGCACGGAGAGGAATGGCGCAATGTTCACGCCTACGGACAGGAGATCAACCAGCTATCCTCCGCCATCGGACGCATGAACCTATTCCTGCACGGCGTCGAGGACTTCGAAATCGCAAACGACGACACGCTACGGCACCCAGCCTTCCTCGAGGCGGGAAAGCTGCGCACCTTCGATATGGTACTCGCTAACCCTCCCTACTCGATCAAACAATGGGACCGCGAGGCGTTCGCGTCGGACCCCTACGGCCGCAACTTCCTCGGCACCCCGCCGCAGGGACGAGCAGACTACGCCTTCATACAGCACATCCTCAAGAGTATGGACCCACACACAGGCAGGTGCTCCATTCTCCTCCCCCATGGCGTACTCTTCCGCAACGAGGAATCGGAGATGCGCGAAAGGCTCGTGAGAAGCGATCTCGTTGAGGCGGTCATCGGACTCGGCGCAAACCTCTTCTTCAACTCGCCCATGGAGGCCTGCATCCTCATCTGCCGCAGCGAGAAAGCGCCGAATCGAAGCAAGAAAATACTGTTCGTAGATGCCTCTGCCGAGGTAACCCGCAAGAACGCGCAAAGCTACCTTGAGCCTCAACACATCAAGAGAATCGTCGATGCCTACCGATCTGACGAGGACATCGAAGGGTTCTCATCCCACGCATCGTTTAGTGAGCTCGAGGGCAACGCCTTCTCGCTCTCCATCCCTCTGTACGTGAAGCCCTCCAATGATGAAAATGCTGACGACAGAAGCATCGAGGAGACGGTAGAAAGCTGGAGAGCCGCCTCCACAGAGGCCGCGTCCCTGCTCGATATTATTGCTGCGAAATTGCATGAAAACGATGGTGAGTAACATGACCCACGTTTGCCTGGGCGATGTGGCCCGCGAAATCAAACAGAAGGTCCCTGTAGACCAAGAACTGCCGACGGTCGGCCTTGAGCATCTGGACCCCGGCGAAGTCGAACTCGCCCATTGGGACGAAGGTGTCGAGACCACCTTCACTAAGGCTTTCTCAAAGGGGCAGGTGCTGTTCGGGCGTCGCAGGGCCTACCTGCGCAAAGCGGCCGTCGCCCCATTCGACGGAATCTGCTCTGGAGACATCACCGTCATCGCCCCCAAGGACAACCTCTCTCCGAGGCTGCTCCCGTTCATCATCCAGAACGACGCCCTATTCGAGCACGCCGTCACCAATTCGGCAGGCTCCCTCTCGCCAAGAGTCAAGTGGCAGAGCCTTTCGCAATTTGAATTCGAGCTTCCCAGCATCGCTAAGCAAGAAGATCTTGCCGACATACTCTGGACCGCACAAGAAACGAGGTCTCACTACAGGCAGCTGCTTACAGCCTGCGATGACGTCGTCAAATCACAATTTAGCGGCCGGAGGTGCGCAGCGTGACAAGGTATAGGTTCGACCAAATAGCAGAGAACAGCACCGCGAAGAAGAAACCCGAGGACAGCGACCGCGAGCGATATGTCGGCCTCGAGCACCTAGACCCCGGCACGCTCGAAGTGACCCGCTGGGGTGCCGAGGTGACGCCGAAGGGCGACAAGCTCCTCATGGAGAGGGGCGACGTGTTGTTCGGTCGTCGCAGGGCCTACCAGAAGAAGGTCGGCATCGCCCCGTTCGACGGCATCTTCTCGGCGCATGGCATGGTGCTGCGCCCGAGAACCGACGTTGTCGATCCGGACTTCTTCCCGTTCTTCATTAGCTCGGACGTGTTTCTCGATGAGGCCATCCGCGTCTCCGTGGGCTCGCTCTCGCCGACGGCGAACTGGAAGGACCTCAGGGTCCTGGAGTTCAGCCTGCCGACGTTGGATAAGCAACGCGAGCTTGCCGGCATCCTCTCTGAGGCCGAGCAGCTCAAGGGGTGTTACCGCGGCTTGCTTGCCACCTGCGACGACATCGTCAAATCACAATTTGTCGAGATGTTCGATAAGCCTGGCATTCCGATAAAACATCTTGAAGACATAGCTGATATTCAGGGCGGGATTACAAAGAACAAAAAACGAGAAGCCATGAAGTTGCAGCTTCCATACCTTCGTGTCGCCAATATTCTCCCCAATGAACTTGACCTAACGGAAGTGAAGACCATTGGACTGACGGAACAGGAGTATGAAGCCGTTAGGCTAATATCCGGCGACTTGTTAATTGTTGAGGGTAATGGCAGCGATACACAAATAGGAAGATCGGCAATTTGGAATGGTCAAATTGATCCTTGCGTCCATCAGAATCACCTAATCCGAGTTCGCCTAAGAGACGAGGCCCTCCCGCTTTATGTTCAAACTTTCTTGTCGTCCTCCGAAGGAAGGAGACAAATCATGGCTAAAGCGGTCAATACCTCAGGTTTACACACCTTAAGTACCAGGAAAATTCGATCAATTGAGATTCCTGTGCCTCCGTTTTCCCTCCAGAGAGAATTCGCTGACTTCGCCACTTCGATCGACAAATCGAAATTTGCCGTACAAAAGGCCCTCGATGAGCTAAACGCCACGACGAAGAAAATCTTGAACCAGGAGTTAGGGCTCGGAAATGTTTAACGAGGACAACACCATCGAGCAAATGAGCGTCGAGGCGCTTGCCAGCCTTGGCTGGAGATACGTGGCTGCCGAAGACCTCCCACGCCGCCATGCCGACGTCATGGTCGAGCCCATGGTCAAGGACGCCCTCATCAGGCTTAACCCGGAGATTGCAGAAGACCCCGATCGCGCCGACGAGATCATCTACCGACTCAGGGCCCTCATTCAGTCCACAAGTCCGCAGAACCTGGTCTCCACCAACGAGCGGTTCAAAAAGCTCGTCATCGAGGAGAACTCATTCCCCTACGACAAAGACGGCCGCATGGTCCCCATCCGCTTCTTTGGCACGGCGGCGGACGGCGATCTTGACAAAAACGAGTACATCGTCACCAACCAGTGGGTCTACCCCCAGGAACAGGGCGGCAAGCGCCTCGACCTCGTCCTTCTTGTCAATGGATTTCCGCTCGTCATCGGCGAGCTCAAGACGCCGGTGCGCGATTCGATAACCTGGCTCGACGGCGCTGGCGACATCGCTAAATATGAGAAGAGCATCCCGCAGATGTTCGTCTGTAGCGCCATCAACTTCGCCAGCGAAGGAAAATGCTATCGCTACGGGTCGGTGAACATGCCTCCCGAGATGTGGGGACCCTGGCATGAGGGCGACAAGAAGAGCGAGGGCACACTTGCCGACGTCAAGAGAAGCATGGCATCCATGCTCACCCCCTCGAACGTCATGGACATCTTCCAGTTCTTCACGCTCTTCGCCACCGACAAGAAGCATCGACGCATCAAGCTGATCTGTCGCTACCAACAGTTCGAGGGCGCGAACCTCATCGTGGACCGCGTCCGCGCAGGATACCCGAAGTGTGGCCTCATTTGGCATTTCCAGGGCTCAGGAAAGTCACTGCTCATGGTATTCGCCGCCCAGAAGCTGCGCATGGTCCCCGAACTCAAGAACCCGACCGTCGTCATCGTGGATGACCGAATCGACCTCGAGACCCAGATCACAGGGACCTTCAACGCATCCGATATCCCCAACCTCGCAAGCGCCGGCAGCAAGGAGGAGCTTGAGTCCTTCTTCAAGCAGGACATGAGAAAGGTCCTCATCACCACCATCTTCAAATTCGGCGAGGTTGCGGGGACGCTCAACGAGCGCGAGAACATCATCCTCATGGTCGACGAGGCGCACCGCACCCAAGAGGGCGACCTCGGCGAGAAGATGCGACTCGCCTTGCCAAACGCCTTCTTCTTCGGCTTGACCGGCACGCCCATCAACCGAACCGACAAGAACACGTTCCACACCTTCGGTGCCAAAGAGGACAAGTCCGGCTACATGAGCCGCTATTCCTTCGCCGACTCCATCCGCGACCACGCCACATTGCCGCTCCATTTTGAAACCGTTCCCGTCGAGCTCCACGTCAACCAAGAGGTCGTGAACGCCGCCTTTGACGAAATGACCCGAGACCTCAGCAAAGAGGACAAGGCGGAACTCACCAGGCGCGTCAAGATCGAAGCCGTCATGAAGGCCCCCGACCGCATTCACAAGGTGTGTGAACACATTGCCAAACACTTCAAATCGAAGGTTGAGCCCGACGGCTTCAAGGCGCAGGTAGTCTGCTACGACCGAGAGTGCTGCCTGCTGTATAAGGAGGAGCTCGACAAGCTCTTGGGCGCTGATGCAGTCACCATCGTCATGGACACGAACAACGACAAGGAGGACCGGTACAAGGCATATCGTCGCGATCGCGATGCCGAAGAAAAGCTCCTTGACCGTTTCCGCGACCCGGACGATCCACTCAAGATTCTCATCGTCACTGCAAAGCTGCTCACGGGGTTCGATGCGCCCATCCTGCAAACTCAGTACCTTGACAAGCCCTTGCGCGACCACACGCTGTTGCAGGCAATCTGTCGAACCAACCGCGTCTACAACGACAAGAAGACATTCGGTCTCATTGTCGACTATATCGGCCTCTTCGACAACGTCGCCAAGTCTCTGCACTTCGACGAGGCCGAGGTGCAGAAGGTTATAACCAACATCGACGAGGTAAAGGCCGAGCTACCCGGGCTTATGCATTGCTGTCTTGAGTACTTCTCAACGGTCAGAGACCGCCGCAGCGCGGATTGGGAGTCCCTTCTCGAAGCTCAACAATGCCTGCCAACGACAAAGGTGAAAGACCAGTTTGGGGCCGACTTCTCGGTCTTGAACAGAGCGTGGGAAGCCCTTTCGCCCGACGCATGTCTCAATCCCTACAAGCCCGATTTCATCTGGCTCTCGCAGGTCTACGATTCCGTGAGACCGGTAGACAATCGCGGGAAGCTCATCTGGGCAGCGCTCGGGCCCAAGACAATCGAGCTCGTGCACGAGAACATCACCGTCGAGAGAGTCCGAGACGATGACGACATCCTTGAGCTCGACGAGGACATGATCGAGCACTTCATCAACGACAAGAGCAATACCGAGAAGATCACGCGTAAGCTGGAGATAGATCTCGTCGCCCGAATCCGCAGGCACGATAAGAATGGCAAGTTCCAGAAGCTCGGCGAGCGCCTGGAGGACCTGAGGGAACGTCACGAGCAAGGTCTCATCAACAGCGTCGAGTTCCTCAAGATGCTCATCGACCTCGCCAAAGAAGCACGAGCCGCCGAAAAGGAAGTCGTGCCCGAGGAAGAGGGGGACAAGGGAAAGGCTGCTCTCACTGAGCTCTTTAACGGCATCAAGAACGGCGACACGCCTATCATCGTCGAGAACATCGTCAATGACATTGACGAGATCGTTAAGATAACTCGCTTCGACGGCTGGCAAGCTACCACGGCTGGCGTGAAAGAGGTTAAAAAACAGCTCCGTGCCATTCTGTGGATGCGCTATAAGCTCAAAGACCAGGCTCTTTTTGATAAGGCGTATTCGTATATCGAACTCTACTATTAGGTAACAGAAGACAGAGTTCTAGGGACGCTCCGCATTAACCATTTCATAGGATGTGGAGCGTCCCAATTTGAACGAGTAACGTCTTGCGATGGGCGAATGCTGCAGTCCCAATGGCTCGATAACCTTTTCTTAGTCTGGTGTTTAAGTCTTCACTAGAAGCCATCCACACTTTGTAGTTAATTGGTTCCTTCTTCACAGGCGAAACGACAATATTGTCTGCCCCGCCTACCTCCCCTCCGCCTTCAGCCTCAGCAGCAGGTCTCTCAGCTCGGGGCACTTGCTGGAAAGGCGCGTCTGGGGTCGCTCGCCCATCCCCCAACGCTGGCGGACTTCCTGCGCGTGCGGACTCACGCGGTAGTCCCCATCCATCATCTGCTTGAGCAGCTTGGCGGTCACGCGCGCATCGGCTAGGGCGCTGTGGGCGTGGCCCGTCGACTCGTCGAACTCGATACCAAACCACGTCGCCGCGTCACTCAAAGAGACGCACCCGTGGCTGCCCACGTCCATGATCGAGGTGTAAAACGCCTGCAGGTCGGCCCAGTCCGTAGGAAATGCGGCAAGGTCGATGTGTTTTGCCTGGCACTCGGTCAAAAGCTGTCGACGATCCGCCCCGCTCCAACGACCACCTGGGCGGAGTAGCGACCGATCCAATCGCTGAGCCTTTTGATCACCGCATAGAGCGGGTCGGCCATCGCGGTGTCCACGGCCGATATCCCCGTGAGCTCGCGGACGGGAAACGCAACGCCTTCGGTAAATTCTGTCTGCACAAACTGCGAGAACTCGCCTATAACGTTGCCGCGGTTATCGAGCTTGACGGCGCCGACCTCGATAATCTCATTGCGCAGTCCACGGCGCTGGCGCTGCTTTGGCACCGGCGCAAACTCAAAGTCCAGCACAATCTGGCGCGCAAAGTTCGTCGTATCGATAGCCGAGATACGCGGCGTCTTTTCAGCTGACACGGTTATGGCCTTTCTCCGTCAAATGCCGCTTACTACATAGGCGGCTACATTGCCGTAAGGACAGGCGCCCGTGCGGACATGAAATCGCACAGCATGGCTTTCCGGCATCCTTGCGTAAAGCCACACTTTGAGAGAATCACGTCACTGTTATTATCGAACATATATTCGTATTTATAGCAGTACTTTGATAGAGTTGCAGTTGTTGACGGCAGTTCCATGTGCCGGGCAGCGCCCTCCATGCGACGGGAGGTGATGCCCATGACCGATCTGACTGATTTCGTGAAGCTCCTGACCGCTTTGGTCTCGCTCCTCACGGCGCTTATCGGACTTACCGAGGCACTCAAGCAGCGTACGAAGCAGAAAAAGAGGGGTCGACGCCACTAAGGCATTGACCCCTTAATCGAAGTAACGGCGCTGCCCAGCTATCACCCTTGGGCTGCCGTCGACCTTATTCTACCCACGGCTGCCAGGTTTACCAAATGGATTTTCGGTAACGGAAGCACGGCACGCCCGCAAAACCACTACGCCCCAAGTGCCGCCATGGGAATCACCGCCACGCCGTCGTCGCGTGTGTAGGCAATGCTCCCCTTTCCAACCACGACTGCCAAAAACGCCGGCGCGGCATTCTGGGCGGCAGGATTGGAGAGCACTTTCCTCTCCAGCGCCTTGAGATTTCTCGCTCCATCGTCTGCTTTCGCATCACTCAGCTTGACCTCGATGGCTCCCCAGCGCCCGTCGTGCTCAACGTTCAGATCGACCTCAAGGCCCTTCTCATCTCGGAAATAATGGACACTGTTGTCGACACCGCCGTAGGTGGAAAGGAACACGCGCACGTCGCGCAGAACGAGGTTCTCAAAGAGCATCCCCAACGTTTGCATATCGCCAAGCAGCCGCTCAGGGATAGCCCCCAGCAACGCCGCCGCAAGTGACGGGTCGCAGAAGTAGCGCCTGGGGCGCACGCGAACGCGGGCCTTCGAGCGCATGAGCGGCTCCCATCCGCACAGGTCCTCGGTCAGCTTGAGCCTGTTGAAGAGATCCAGGTGCGCAGCGATGGTCCTCTCGTCGGGGCCCGCCTCACCGTACGAGGCGTCCTTTATAAGCGTCTTGTACGTGACAGCCTGGCTCTCGTTCATGGCAAGACCTCGCAAAAGGCCGTGTGCAAGCTCGGGCGACATGCCCTCGTCCAGCACGTTGACGTCGAGCACCGAGTGCACGTACTGGCTTGCCGTCTCTCGCGCAAGATCTTCCGAAAGCCCAAGATTTGCAGGCCAACCGCCCCTGCAGCACCAGCGGGCGACGTCATCCACCGTGCTCTCGCGACGCTGAGGGGCAAAATCCTCGCCCTTAAAGAGGCTTGCCAGTGACACGAGCGGCTCGCCGTCGCCCGACTCACACAGGGCCATGGGGCGCATTGACAGACGGGCGATCCTACCCGTGCCGGAATGACGAACATGGCTGCGCTCCTCGCTTTTGAGCGCGGTCGAGCCCGTGAGCAAAAGTGTCCCCCGTTCGTTGCCGCTCGCGTCCACGAAACGCCGGGCGGCATCCCAAACCTCGGGCACCTCCTGCCATTCATCGACCAGGTGTGGCGCATCGCCGATGAGCGCCAGGCTTGGGTCGACCTCTGCCGCCGCACGCTGCGCAGGCTCATCGAGCCTGGAGACGCTCGCCGAGCGAGAGAGCGCCGTCCAGGTCTTGCCGCACCATTTGGGGCCGTTGATCTCCACACAGCCAAACGCCCGCATAAGGGTGTCGAGGCGCTCCTCTATGAGCCGGGGCCTATATCCCTTTTGGGTCAATCTCTTTGGTGCATCCATAGACGGCCGTCCCTCTCTATCACGCGATATGCGAAATTACGCCATTCTCAATGCTGATTTTACGCTACTTTCAATGTAGTTTTTACGCCATGACAGATGTAGTTTTTACGCCATTTTCATTGAAGGTTTTACGCTTGGCATCCTTAGCGCGACCCATTCCGAGCATCACATCAGAGCGTGCTTGGTTATCTCCGCTCGCACATCTCGGCAAACGAAATCAGCTTGGCATCTCCCCTGCTCGCCGCAGCTTCCTGACATCCTTGCGTAAAGCCTCGCTTCGAGAAGATCGCATAGCTTTTGTGCTGCCGCCTAAAGAGCTCGCTTCGATGCACGAGCTTTTGCAGCACGTCTTCGCCCACCGGTTCATTGCGCCATTTGCATTCCGCAAACAGCGCAGTGCCCTCGCCATCGTCAACAATCAAGTCGATTTCTTCCTGCGTATGCGTGCGATTATCCGTCCCCCACCAGCGCCCAACGCTTGCCGGAACCACATCAAGCTGGCCCGCCCGCGCGAGTTCGTACACGTATTGTCTGCATATAAGCTCAAAGACCGTACCCATGTAATCCGATACGTGCGGCTCAATGCGCTCATACGCCATCTCGGCCATATCGTTTTGAATCAGCCCGATGTTCTGCGGAACAAACTTGTACCAGAACCTAAACATCTGATCGCTCAGCAGATACACGGCTCGCTTATTGCTCGTCTCGTTTAGGGGCAGCTCGCGCTCGACAATCCCAAGCGACGCCAGCTTATCCACATAGCTCTTTACGTTGCTCGCAGGGATTCCCGTAGAGCTCGCAATCTCCGAGATCTTCGAGCGCCCCTGGGCAATTGCTTGCACGATCGCATCATATTGCTCGGGATTGCGGCACTCCTGCAATAGCAGATTACTCGGCTCCTCAAAGAGATAGCCCGTAGGAGTAAGAAAAAGACGTTTGATGTTGTCCTTGAGCGGTGCGGCAGGATCGACTTTCTCGATATATGCAGGAATGCCACCCGTCATGCCATAGCAAACTGCAGCGTCTTCGCGACCCATGCTCTGCCACAGGCCGAGGGTCGTCATAAAATCGAGCGGCATGATCTTAAACTGGGCCGTACGCCTACCGTATAGTGGGCTCTCGTAGCCCAACACCTGTTCCTCCATAAACGAAAGAGACGAGCCGCATAGGATCAGCATTAGCCTGGTCTCTTTGTATA
>OJAI01001717.1_pt1 | contig 11010 bp, 8 predicted proteins | sample 1588891 | NCBI WGS metagenome assembly OJAI01 (sample SAMN03283255) | human gut metagenome | biome: human-associated habitat; material: feces | host: Homo sapiens | place: USA | collected 2013 | reverse complement strand
CGCGAGCCGAACGATATTGCGAGCTACTCCGCACTTGCCTGCATCGCCATCCAGTCCAACCAAAACGATCAGCACGGCGGCCAGAGCATCCCGAATTTCGATTACGGCATGGCGCTCGGCGTGGCCAAAACCTATGCAAAGCTCTACCGCCGCAATATGAGCAAGGCGCTTGAATTGCTGGCGGATTTGGATAACTCCTGTGAAATTGCGGATGCCGTCTGCAAGCGTGTCAAAGAGGAGAGCGGCCTGGTGCCCAAGCTTGCAAATGATAACGGCTACCAAGAGGCTGAGGCAAAGCTGCTGAAAGAGAGCTACCAGCTCGACGACGCCATCATCAAGCGCGCACAGAGCTTCACGCTGCGCCGCACTGTGAAGGAGACGGACCGCGCCACCTATCAGGCGATGGAGGCGCTCGTGCACAACCTCAACACGATGCACTCCCGCGCCGGGGCGCAAATTCCCTTCAGCTCCATCAACTACGGGATGGATACCTCCCCGGAGGGCCGCATGGCCATGAAAAACGTCCTGCTCGCCACAGAAGCTGGCCTCGGCAACGGCGAAACGCCGGTTTTCCCGATCCACATCTTCCGCGTCAAGGAGGGCATCAGCTATAACCCCGGCGATCCGAACTACGATCTTTTCAAGCTCGCCTGCCGCGTGTCAGCAAAGCGGCTGTTCCCGAACTTCTCCTTTATGGATGCGCCGTTTAACGCACAATATTATGTAGAAGGCGATTATGATACGGAAATTGCCTACATGGGCTGCCGTACCCGCGTGATGGGGAACGTGTACGATCCTTCCCGCCAGACCACAGGCGGCCGGGGAAACCTGAGCTTCACTTCGATCAACCTGCCCCGCCTTGCCATCAAGGCGCACGGCAACATTGACCTCTTCTTTGAGGATCTTGATCGTAAAATCGACCTTGTCATCAATCAGCTGCTCGAGCGGCTGGAGATCCAGTCGAAAAAGAAGGTGCGCAACTATCCCTTCCTGATGGGGCAGGGCATCTGGATTGATTCCGGCGAGCTTGGCCCGGATGACGAGGTGCGTGAGGTGCTCAAGCACGGCACGCTTTCCGTCGGCTTTATCGGCCTGGCGGAAACGCTGAAATCCCTGGTGGGCGCGCATCATGGCGAGAGCGTTGAGGCGCGCAACCTCGGCCTGGAAATCGTTGCCCATATGCGCAATCGCATGGATCAGGCGGCGGCGGAAACCGGCCTCAATTTCTCCCTGCTTGCAACGCCCGCGGAGGGTCTCTCCGGCCGTTTCGTCCGCATGGATAAGGAGCGTTACGGCGTGATTGAAGGCGTGACAGATCGCGCCTATTACACAAACTCCTTCCACGTTCCAGTTTATTATCCGATCTCCGCTTTCGATAAGATCAAGATCGAGGCCCCCTATCACGAGCTGACCAATGCGGGCCATATCTCCTATATTGAGATGGATGGCGACCCGACGGAAAACCTCGACGCCTTCGAAGCTGTCATTCGCTGTATGAAGGAAAATAATATTGGCTACGGCTCAGTTAACCATCCGGTCGATCACGACCCGGTCTGCGGGTATACCGGCATCATCAATGATGAATGCCCGAAGTGTGGCCGCCGTGAGGGCGATGGCAACCCCGATTTTGAGCGCATCCGCCGTATCACCGGCTATCTGGTCGGCACGCTCGATCATTTTAACGACGCCAAGTATGCCGAAGTGATGGATCGCGTCAAGCACTCCATCGGCACAGGCGCGGGGGAGTTTGAGCAGATCTGATGGATACAATGGAAACCCCTCTGCGGCTCGCGGGCGTTATCCGTGAGTCGATTGTGGACGGCCCCGGCTGGCGCTTCGTCGTTTTTGCACAGGGCTGCCCACACCACTGCCCTGGTTGCCAAAACCCGCAAACGCACGATTTCGTGGGGGGATATGACAGCAAGGTGGGCAACCTGATTGCTGAGATGCGGAAGAATCCACTGCTCTCCGGCGTGACCCTAAGCGGGGGCGACCCGTTTGCACAGGCGGAGCCCTTCGCTGTGCTCGCCGCTGAGGTACACAAGCTTGGCCTGAATGTAATCACCTACACGGGCTGGACGTATGAACAGATTATTGACGGGCTTGATTCCCATGCTGGATGGCGGGAGCTCCTCGCGGAAACAGACGTGCTTGTGGACGGGCGCTTTTTGCTGGAGGAAAAATCTCTTGCGATCCTCTTCCGTGGTTCGCGCAATCAGCGCACCATTGATGTAAAACGCTCTCTGGTACAGGGCGTGGCGTTGGAATGCGATTTGAAGGACGGAATGCCCACTTGACGCCTCCTACTCCATTCAGACAATCAAACAATGGAATAGCAACCGGGCAGGTACTGATAAAAAGTACCTGCTCGGCTTTATTTTTTGATGTTATTTTTTCCCCCTTGCCCACGCGATCCAACCGCCTATGCAAGCGCTCCTTCTTGTGCTATAATTTCATCGGAACGATCAAAATCGGAGGCGAAGCAATATGGAAAAGCGTTTCTTTCATAAACTGGGGTTTGAGACCTCTCTTTTGGGGCTTGGCTGTATGCGATTCCCGCAAAAGAACGGTAAGATTGACTTATTAGAAACGGAAAAGTTGGTGGACGCCTGCATTGCAGGCGGAATCAATTACTTTGACACCGCCTATGTATATGGGGATGGAGATTCTGAAAATGCTGTGAAGCGCACTTTGGTAGAACGCTACCCACGCGAGCGCTTCTATCTTGCAAATAAGCTCCCCATGTGGCTGCTCCCGGAGGGGCATACGCCGCAGGAACTGCTGGACACTTCCCTCAGGCGCACGGGCGTGACCTATTTCGACAATTACCTGTTGCATAACCTGAACCAGGAAAACTGGGAGATTTGCAAAAAAGAAGGTTTGGTTGATTTTATTTTCGCCCAAAAGGCGGCTGGCGTCATCCGCAATGCCGGCTTTTCCTTCCATGACACGCCGGAGGTTTTGAGCGAAATTTTGAAAGCGGCAGATTGGGATTTCGTTCAGCTCCAGATCAATTACTACGATTGGGAAACAGCCCAGCGTGCCAAAGAGCAGTATGAAATGGTAGCGGCCCGCGGGATTCCCTGCATCATTATGGAGCCCGTGCGCGGCGGCTCGCTCGCTTCGCCGCATCCCGATGTGGTTTCTCTGCTTGCGGATGCTAATCCAAAGGCAAGCCCGGCCTCGTGGGCGCTCCGGTTTGCCGGGAGCCTTCCCAATACGGCAGTTGTGCTCAGCGGCATGTCCGATATGGCACAGGTGACGGAAAACCTCCGGCTTTTTGGCCAATTTCAGTCGGTCATTTTTTGCGGACAGTTCAATACATGCCCTTCGGTTCCTCTCCCTACTCCTGCGTTTGCTCTCGTTTGATTTCTCCCTCTGTATCCTCTTAGCACAAGCGGGACAATACTTTGATATTCCAGAGCTGGGGACGTATTCAACACCGCACACCGTACAATTTTTAGGCTTTAACGCCGTCCACCGCTTTGTGGGTGTGATATGTAATTCACCGACAAAGCCGATGAATTTATAGTAAATCTTGATTTCCTGCCTTACTGTCCCGTCCGCAAGTTTCTCACGTTCCGAAACAAGTATCTTGTCTATGAGTGCGTTTATGATGGTTGCGTCCAACTCTTTCAGCCCCTGATAGTTGCGGATTAGGGATAGAAAGTCCCTCACGCCCTGCGATTTCTCATAGCTGTCATTGAGCGTTTCCGTTACCTCTTTCAGCCGTGCTTCAATTTCAAGCTGCTCTTTCTGGTATTTCCCCGACATCATCTCAAAATTCCGCTCGGTAATACGCTCCATGACCTTATCCTCGTAGAGAGAGGAAAACAGCCTGTCCAGTTCCGCAAGGCGTTTGTTCAGCTTCTTACGTTCTTTCTCTAATGCTTTCGCCCTGCTCTGGTCTGTTTCCGTGAGCCGCTTTTCTATGGCCCTGACCGCCTTTTCATCATTCACTGCCATATCCGCAAAACAGTTGATGTCGGCAAGAACGGCATTGAATAAATCCCTTGCTTCTATATTGTGGGCACTACACTCGCTTCTTCCGTTTCTTGCATAATTATTACATGAATACTGTACACAGTCGATAATCTCTGGGCGTTTCCTCCTGTGTACGTTCATTGCCCGCAGAGCACATCCGCAGTCCACACACTTGATAACGCCTGCAAAAATATTTACAAATCCTCCCTTGTTCTGTGGAAGCCTACGACTTGTAATAAGCTGTTGGACAATATCAAATTCCTCCTGCGTGACTATTCCCTCATGGGTATTGGGTATCACTTCCCATTCTTCGGGCAGCTTAGAGGGGCGTTTCTTGCTTTTCATATTGGCGGCAATCCGTTTGTAGCCTACAAGATTTCCCGCATATATCGGGCTTCTTAAAATGCTCCTCACGCTGTTCCCACTCCAAATATAGCGTTTGTCCTCGTTCCCCTCAAAATGACGTTCAAAGCCTGTTTCGCCACGCTCCGCCGCATAAGCGGCAGGGCGTAGGATATGCTGTTTATTAAGATGTCTGCAAATTTTGGCAACTCCATTCCCTTTTAATGCAAGGTCGAATATCTCTTTTACAACATGTGCCACTTTATCATCTATCAGCAGATGGTTGTGGTCGGCAGGGTCTTTGATATAGCCATAAGGGGCGGTAGTTCCCATGAATTTCCCCTGTTGAAACCTCGCCCGATATGCCGATTTTATCTTAACAGATATGTCAGCGGCATACATTTCGTTTAAAATGTTGCGGAAAGGCGTGATGTCCATAGCAGATTTATTCAAGGTATCTACGCCGTCATTGACCGCTATATACCTCACGTTATGCTCTGGGAAGAAAACTTCCAGATATAACCCACAATCAAGATAGTTTCTCCCCAGACGGGATAAATCTTTCGTAATCACGCAGTTTATCAGACCGCTTTCAATGTCTTTTATCATATTCTGGAAACTTGGTCTTTGGAAAGCTGACGTTAGATAACGATACTTTTGAAAACACTGGAAAATCAAGGTTTTTCGAGCGACGGACAAGCAGGGTATTGTACTAAAAACTGAATACGACGCAGAAGCGGCGTTTCTTACTCTCTACATGGGAGAACAGGAACGCCGCTTTTTTATGCCCTTTGTTACGCAGTAGGGGCAGAAAAAGCCTTGCTACAAGCGATTTTGCGGGCGCGTATCTGGCGCGGCAAGGGATTTATACCTTATCCCCCGAAACCGCGCTTCTACTGCGTAACAAATCCACAGCAAAAGGAGTGATTTACTATGGCAGTTTTCAGAGTGGAACGGAACAAGGGCTACACCGTAATGAGCAACCACCACCTACGCAACAAGGAGCTTTCCTTAAAGGCAAAAGGGCTGTTGTCGCAAATGCTGTCACTCCCCGAAGATTGGGACTACACCTTGAAAGGCTTATCCCTTATCAACCGGGAGAAGATAGACGCTATCCGCGAAGCCATTAAGGAGCTTGAACGCGCCGGGTATATCGTTCGGTCAAGGGAGCGCGACGAGAAAGGACGCTTGCGGGGCGCGGACTATGTGATATTCGAGCAGCCGCAGCCGCCTACGCCGGATTTACCTACATTGGAAAATCCAACATTGGATAATCCAACGCAGGAAAAACCAACATTGGAAAAACCTACGTTGGAAAATCCAACGCAATTAAATAAAGATATACAAAGAACTGACTTACCAAAAAAAGAAAAATCAAATACAGATTTATCAAGTACCCATTCCATTCCTATCCTTTCCCCTAACCCCTCTCCTTGCAGAGAAGCGGCTACGCCGCCGGAACGGAAAGGAACGGAAGCGGCAGCACAGAGCGCAGTTGATATATACCGGGAAATCATCAAGGACAATATCGACTACCACATTCTCAAACAGGACATGAAGTTTGACGGGGACAGGCTGGACGAGATTGTAGACCTCATGCTTGAAACCGTATGCACCGCCAGAAAGCGGGTACGGATTGCGGGGGACGACTACCCGGCAGAGCTTGTGAAATCTAAGTTTATGAAACTGGACGGCGAGCATATCCGCTTTGTGCTTGACTGTATGCGGGAGAACACAACGAAAATCCGCAACATCAAGCAATATCTGAAAGCAGCCCTTTTCAACGCCCCGTCCACTATCGGCAATTATTACACTTCCCTTGTCGCCCATGACATGGCAAGCGGCGCACTGTCACCGAAGAAGCCGCAGTACGGCGACCCGGACTATTATTCATTCAAACCGGGCGAAAGCCTGTAAAACAACAAAAGGAGGATTTTATTATGGCACAGAAAATGACAGGAGCATTGGTATTTGACGAGCGCACCGACCGTTACGACATTCGCTTTGACTTAAACAGCTACTACGGGGGCTTGCATTGCGGTGAGTGCTTTGACGTATTCGTGCGGGGCAAGTGGAAGCCGACCCGGATTGAGTACGGCGACAACTGGTATCTTGTGGGTATCAGAGCCGAGGACTTGAACGGGCTGCGGGTGCGTATCTGACCGCCGCCCCATAAAGAAACGCGAAAGGAGGACGCGAGGAATTGCAGGACGAAGTAAACGAAAAGACCATAGCCCTTTACATCAAGACCGGGAAGCTGACCGCCCAGACGCTCCAAAAGGCAATGAAAGCCATACTGTCAAAGGGCAAAAAGCAGCTTGCAAAACCGCCACAGGGAAAGCAGAGCTTAAAGCAGCTTATGAAGCAGAACGCGGGCGTTTCCAACATTGAGATTACCGAGGGCAATATCAAAGCCTTTGAGAGTACGGCGAAAAAGTACGGTATCGACTTTGCGCTGAAAAAGGACGCAACGGAAAGCCCGCCCCGCTATCTGGTTTTTTTCAAGGGGCGGGACGCGGACGTGCTGACCGCAGCCTTTAAGGAGTTTTCCGCAAAGAAGCTGACACAGGAGAAAAAGCCCTCTATCCGAAAGCTGCTCTCTACGCTCAAAGAAGCCGCACAGGGCAAGAACGCGGAACGGGCAAAGGTCAAGAACAAGGACAGGGAGGTATCGCTATGAAGCCGGAAATCAAGAAGCTGCTTATCCTAAATCTCCCGTATCTGCTCTTTGTCTGGCTCTTTGATAAAGTGGGCGCGGCTGTCCGTCTATCCCCCGGCGCGGACGCAAGCGCAAAGCTGCTACATCTTGGGGACGGTTTTACCACCGCCTTTTCCAGTATCGCGCCGAGCTTCCACCCGGCAGACTTACTTATCGGCATTGCGGGGGCGGTCATTGTCCGGCTGATTATCTACACCAAAGGCAAGAACGCGAAGAAATACCGCCGCGGGACAGAATACGGTTCGGCGCGTTGGGGCGGGGCTGACGACATAAAGCCGTACACAGACCCGGTATTTGAGAACAATATCCCCTTAACGCAGACGGAACGGCTCACCATGAACAGCCGCCCGAAGCAGCCGAAATACGCAAGAAACAAAAATATTCTTGTAATCGGCGGTTCCGGCAGCGGCAAGACCCGGTTCTTTGTGAAACCGTCGCTCATGCAATGTACGTCAAAGGATTTTCCAACGTCGTATATCGTCACTGACCCGAAAGGAACACTGATTTTGGAAACCGGGAAAATGTTGCAGCGGTACAAATACCGTATCAAAGTGCTAAATACGATTAACTTCAAAAAATCCATGAAATACAATCCCTTTGCCTATCTGCGGAGCGAAAAGGACATTTTGAAATTAGTCAATACCATTATCGCCAACACCAAAGGCGACGGGGAAAAATCCGGCGAGGATTTCTGGGTGAAAGCGGAAAAGCTCTACTACACCGCACTAATCGGCTATATCTGGTATGAAGCCCCAGAGGACGAGAAGAACTTCACGACGCTGCTTGAAATGATAAATGCGTCGGAAGCCCGCGAGGACGACGAGGATTTCCAGAACCCGGTTGACCTCATGTTTGAACGTCTGGAAGAAAAAGACCCGGAACATTTTGCAGTCAAGCAGTACAAAAAATACAAACTGGCGGCGGGCAAGACCGCAAAAAGCATACTTATCTCATGCGGCGCGAGGTTAGCCCCATTCGACATTAAGGAGCTGCGGGAGCTTATGGAAACCGACGAAATGGAGCTTGACACCATAGGTGACAGAAAGACCGCCCTTTTCGTGATTATCAGCGACACCGACGACACCTTTAACTTTGTCGTGAGTATTCTCTACACACAGCTATTCAACCTCTTGTGCGACAAAGCAGATGATGAATACGGCGGGCGGCTTCCCGTCCATGTACGGTGCTTACTTGATGAATTTGCGAATATCGGGCAAATCCCCAAATTTGAGAAACTAATCGCAACCATACGGAGCCGGGAAATCTCCGCGTCAATCATCTTGCAGAGCCAGTCACAGCTAAAGGCAATCTACAAGGACAACGCCGATACCATAGTCGGCAACTGCGACACCACGCTTTTCTTGGGCGGCAAGGAAAAAACCACGCTCAAAGAAATATCGGAGATTTTAGGCAAGGAAACGATAGACAGCTTCAACACTTCCGAAACAAGGGGGCGGGAGCTTTCGCATGGGCTGAACTATCAGAAATTGGGAAAGCAGCTTATGACGGAAGATGAAATCGCAGTCATGGACGGAGGGAAATGTATCTTGCAGCTACGCGGGGTGCGCCCGTTCTTTTCGGACAAATTCGACATAACGAAACACCCGAAATACAAGTACCTATCCGACGCAGACCCGAAGAACGCCTTTGACATGGAAAAGCACCTTAAACGCCGCCCCGCCATTGTCAAGCCCGACGAGGTTTTTGACTATTACGAGATTGACGCGGCAGACTTACAGGAGGACGCAGACCATGAGGAAACGTAGCGCAGAGGAAAAACAAAAGCAGCTTGAACGGTTTTTAATGAATGTTGCGGAAGCCGCCGACGCTGCATTATGGGAGTATTGGCGGGAAAAGGAAGCGGAACACCGCCGTTTTGCAACGGAGTATGTCACGCGCCGGGGGCTTATCCCGCAACAGTGACAGCATGGCAGACCGCCGGGGGACAGGGGAAGCTACACTTCCCCTACGCTGCCTTGCGGCAGCTACCCCTTTGTGAACTTGCGGGAAGCGAACACCTTGCTATGCAAGCTATTCACTTCCCGCAAGTCTGAATAATACCCGTCCGGCAGCACAGCGGGACACCGAAAGGAGGAATCGAAGCAATCACATATATCAATATCGGCTACATGATACGCGCCCCTACTTTCCGGCGCAGCACACAGCGGCAGGAGCCGCACCCCCCTACAACTGAATACCGCCGCGCCGCAGAACTTACGCAGCGCGGGGACAGCCGCCTTTACCAGAGGGCGGTTTTTTTATGATCGGGAGAAGACCGGTTTTAATCGTCTTTGTCAGAAAGAGTCTGGACGCAATTTGCGTCCAGACTCTTTTTTCAGTTCAGCCGATTGAACGGCGGATACTTTTCGCGGGAAAACATCGGTGTGAGAATCTGACACGTTTGCATTCGAGCTTTTGGGGGATCTGGCCGGAAATAGTATCGTTAAACGGCGTCCTTAGCAGCGCACATCTGCCGATGCAAGTCAAGTACACCCGGCGTTCTGTAGGGCGTGAGCGAATAAGGCGTATTTTTACAAAAAATTCCCGCGGAGTACCGAGTGCCTATTGTCCGGTTAGGCGTTTGATGTCATAATATCGGTATAGAAGGCAGCGATTGGCAGAGGAGTGTTTATCATGTTGGAATTTGACTTGAACAGTATCATAAAAAAGGGTAGTTTAAAATCTTTTTCAGTGGCCTCCACCGATCGGTACTATGACCATACAACCTTTAAAATAGAGTCTTTGAGTGATTATATTCAATTGGTGGAGACTCTTTCCTTTTCGTTTTCAAAAAATCCTGGAGGGGATTTATTATATCGAGGGATGGCGGACAGCCAATGGTGGCTGTTGCCTTCCATTTTGAGAAACTCGGGTAAGAATCGGAAGACGTATGCTTTGGAACATGACTTGGCGGTCAGTTTTCTTTCAGAAATGCCGGACTTATTCAGCAATACGAACCATAACTTTGAAAAGCTGTTCAAAATGCTACACTTTGGAATCCCTACGCGCCTATTAGACTTTACGCAGAACCCATTGGTAGCGTTGTATTTTGCCTGTGCAGAACATCCCTCAAAGCAGGGGCGCGTTGTCTTTACCCGAAGCTGGTTGAGCCATTTTGATGAGCCTATTGTAGAATGTATATCCTCTCTTTTCCTCATCCCATATTTATTAAACATGCCTCTGGATGGTTGGTTGGAAAAGTCCAATCTTTCCGTCAGTGATTATCTCTTTAAGGTATATACAGACTTGCATGATACCTCGCCGCTCTTTGTGAAACCGATTTATTTGGACCGAAGGATGGAAGCGCAGAAGTCAGTATTTTTACTTTTTCACAATTATATTCGGGATACGGCGGATATAAAGTATTACCACTATGGAGGGAAAGGGGAAAAGAACTTGGCCCATTTGAGCGAAGATCTAGAAGAAATTTACAAAGAGCAGATACAAGCGCCTACTCTATCGTTTGGTTCGAGCCCGTGCTTTGTTGTGGACAAGATGTCGTTTGAAAGGTTGGCCGATTTTTATCGGGCCAAGAGCAACTGGGAGGAAGGGGAATCTTTTTCACAGAAGTTTGATCGCGCGGTTGCCAGCCGGTTTGTCCTGGAGGACGACATTGAGCCGTTGGAGTTGAAGGATATTTGGTTCAATTTTGCCAGTATATTAATACCAGCTAAAAAGAAACGGAAGCTCTTGATGGAACTGCAATATATTGGGATCGATGAAGCGTATATCTATCCGGACGTCGAACACATTGCAAAGCGGGTGAAAAAACACTTCTATTGAGAAGCAGCGCGTCCAACATAGGGGGATGGTTGCTTGAAAATTGGAATATCCACAGAGGCGGAGTATGTATGCAAAAGCGTATCCTTTTATCTGAAACATATTTTGTGAAAAGAAATTTCATTTTTGCCAGGAATCGACAACCGTTTCCCTTTGTCTGCTTCAGCAAGTGTTGACATGGGGCG
>OJAI01001715.1_pt1 | contig 11047 bp, 9 predicted proteins | sample 1588891 | NCBI WGS metagenome assembly OJAI01 (sample SAMN03283255) | human gut metagenome | biome: human-associated habitat; material: feces | host: Homo sapiens | place: USA | collected 2013 | reverse complement strand
AAAAAATAATATAAGATTTTTGTTCGCCGTTTCCACAAGGGAACGGCGAATTTTTTGTGCAAATCGGCGTTAGGACGCTCGATTCATGGCACGGACGTGAGCTTGCAGCGCCCAACACGGGACATTTTTTTGATATTTTACTTCCGCTGTATCGTGATTGTTCTTGCTTGACATGAAAATACCCCCAGAGTACGCAGAGTTTTCTTTTTACTCTGTCTACTCTAGGGGTAGCATATCATGTTGAGGATACAGGCCGGGGGCTTTTCGTATATGCGTCAGAAAGAGATAAGAGGCTTACTTTTTCTCGCCCTTGGGCAGCAGACCGGCGCGCTCCAGAGCCGGGCGCAGGGCCAGATACAGGATGACCACGCAGATGGTGGAGGCTACGCTGTTGACAAAGGTGACACCACCGGCGATCTTGGACAGGGCCTGTGCCACGGTGTACTCCTGGCCAAAGATGTAAATGTTGCGGAAATAGCCCAGGAACGGGTCGGTGATGACGTTCAGCAGCAGGCCGGAGCCGCCTGCCACGATGACCTTGAGCAGGTAGCCCTTGCTGTGGCGATCAAGATCGCGCAGCTTGAACACCTTGTGGGCCACGGCACCGCAGGTGATGCCGATGATGAACTTCAGCACAAAGGTGGTCACGGCATAGCCCGGGTCACCGGCCAGGATATCGGCCAGAGCCAGACCGATCGCACCGGCCAGGCCGCCGGAAACGCCGTCCAGCAGCAGGGCAGTCAGGGCGGTGAAGGTGTTGCCCAGATGGAACGAGGAGCCGCCGTAGAACGGCACACGGAAGAACAGGTATGCCACCAGGCTCAACGCGGCCATAACGCCGGTCAGGGCCAGCTCCTTGGTGGTAAAGGTGCGTTTGTACAGCACACTGCCGAACAGGATGACAACGATCACCACAGCCAGCAGCAGCCACATTGCAGTTGTAGACATGATTTTTCCCTCCGAATTTTTTCGGGGCGAACCCCCTCTATCCTGCTCTGCAGGATCGTTCGCCCGTTTCAAAGCCACTTACCCATAAAACTACTTGACATTTGGGTGTGTGGTTGTTATGCTCCTATTATACGCGAAACTGGCACCATTGAAATACCCAGAATAAAGTTTTTTTATGGGGTCAGTTCGGCAAAGCACCCAAAAAGGGGAGGGGTCTTATGTTTCATCTGACAACTGCACTGGATGCCGCCAGCGGGGTGCCGCTGTACGAGCAGCTCTATGAGAGCCTTGCCGCCGAGATGCGCAGCGGGGCCATTCCGGCGGGCACCCGGATGCCCGGCAAGCGGCGGCTGGCGGCAGAGTTGTCGGTGTCTGTCAACACGGTGGACGCGGCATATCAGATCCTGGCGACCGAGGGCTACATGGAGCCGCGGGAGCGCAGCGGCTTTTATGTACAGGAATATCTTGCCCTGCCCACCCGGCCCGAGGAAGTGCCGCCCCCGGTATCTGCCGCTCCGCCGGAAGCAGCCGAGCCGCCCGTCCGGTTCGATCTGTCCACCCGGGGTGTGGACCCGGGGCTGTTCCCGTTCCGCACCTGGGCCCGGCTGCAGAAAGAGCTGCTCTATTCCTCGCCCCAGCTGCTGACCCATGGCGATGCGCAGGGGGATGTGGAGCTGCGGCAGGCGCTGGCGGACTATCTGGAGGAATACCGGGGCGTGCGGTGCACCGCCGAGCAGGTGGTGGTGGGTGCTGGTATGGAGTATCTGCTGAGCCTGCTGGCCCCGCTCCTGCCCGGCAAAACGGCGGTGGAAAACCCCGGCTACCAGCGCGCGAAGCAGGTGCTGGAAAACAACGGCGTGGCGTGCTGCTGCCTGCCTGTGGATGCGGACGGCCTTTCCGTTGAGGCATTGTCCGGCTCGGGCGCGGCGGTGTGCTATGTCACACCCAGCCACCAGTTTCCCACGGGCGTGACCATGCCGGCGGGCCGCCGCACGGAGCTGCTCCACTGGGCATCCCGCTGCCCGGGCCAGCGGTATATCATAGAGGACGATTACGATTCGGAGTTCCGCTTTGATACCCGCCCCCTGCCCAGCCTGCAGGGCATGGCCGGGGCCGACGGCCCGGTGGTCTACCTCTCCACCTGCTCCCGCAGCCTGGCCCCCGGCATCCGCATCGCCTACATGGTGCTGCCCCGGCAGCTACTGCCCGCCTGGCGGGCAAAGTACCGGATCTATTCCGGCACCGTCAGCCGGTTTGAGCAGCAGACCCTGGCCCGCTTCATCCGCGAGGGCTACTTTACCCGGCATCTTGCCCGGGAGCGCGTGGCCTACAAGGCCCGGCGGGATGCTCTGGCTGCCTCTCTGCGCGCTGCCTTTGCGCCGGACGAGCTGACCCTGACCGGCCTGCACACCGGTCTGCATCTGTTGGCAAGGCTGAAAAATGCCCCGCCGGATGCCGCCCTTCACGCCGCCGCAAAGGCGCAGGGCGTGGCCCTGAGCCTGCTGAGCGATTATGACCTGACCGGCGGGGAACAGGATTTTTCCGGAACGTTTGTGCTGGGCTATGGCTCCCTGAGCGAGGCATCATTCCCCGAGGCGGGCGAAATGCTGAGGAAGGTCTGCACTGCCGCCCGGGAAGCGTCTGTGACCGTGTAAGTGCCCGCCTTTGCATCCCACGCCCCGGGCAGGGCCTCGGCGTGGGGGAGGGCGCTGTTGTTGGCCAGAAACTCCAGGACCGTGCCCAGCAGGGTATAATCCTGCGCCGCAAAGTCGGTGAGCAGGGCCGTGCTGCTGGCCCGCAGGGTATCCGGCAGGGTGGCGGGCAGCAGGGCGAGGTCCTGCCGGAAAAAGGCTTCCCACACTGCCGCCCGGGCAGCGGCCCGGCGGGCAGGCGGCAGGGTGCCGTCCGCATCCCAGCCGGAGAGAAGAGCGTGGGCCTCCTTGGCTGAAATGCTCTGCACGGCGGCGGAAAGCCCGGTTTCGGCCAGCTCATCGGCAGTCAGTGCCCCCGAAAACCCCACCCGCACCGGCCCGTAACGGGAAGCAGTCTTTTCCAGCACGGCGGGGGACAGCGCCAGATAAAACATATCCTCCGGCAGGCCCAGCACCTCCAGAAGCGCCTGACGGCACCGGGCGGGCCCCGCCGCTTCGTAGCAGTGGGCAAGGCTGGCAGTCTCTCCGTTGAAGGGAACCGTCAGCTCCCCCGGCACGGCCAGCAGGTTCAGACTGTTCTGGGCGGCGTTCAGGTAGACCAGCAAAAAGCCCGGCTGCTCCCCGGCGGTGCAGAGAAGCAGAGTCATCCGGTGCTCGGCCCGGGGCAGCTGGATGGGCACCCCGCTCTGGGGCTGGGCGGTCTGGATGCGGGTGCGCACCATCTGCCGGGTGAGCAGGACTGTGCCGCCCACCAGCGGCAGCAGCACCAGAAGTGCCGCCCCCAAAGCCGCCCAGAAGGGCCTCCAACCGTTCTTGTGCATCCCGTGTTCCTCCGTTCCGTTTTGGAACAGGGTGGGCCGGGATGCGCTTTTTTATACAGAAACCGCTGCCCGGGCATGAAAACGTCCCCTGTGCCATACAGTAGAGCACAGGGGGCGTTTGTGTATGTGGGAGAGCTTGGCGCGGGTGAATGCGGTGGTCGGCGGTGTGGTATGGGGGCCGGTGGGGCTGGCACTGCTGTTTGGCACCGGCTGTCTGCTGACAGTGCGCACCGGTTTTTTCCAGCTGCGGTATTTCGGGTACTGGATGCGGCACACCATCGGGGCCATCTTCCTGGACCGGAATGTGACCGCCCACACGGACGATGAAGCCATCAGCCAGTTTCAGAGCCTTTGCACAGCGCTGGCGGCGACCATCGGCACCGGCAACATCGTGGGTGTGGCGGCAGCCATTCTGGCGGGCGGGCCGGGGGCTGTGTTCTGGATGTGGGTCATGGCCCTGCTGGGGATGATGACCAGCTATGCCGAGAACGTGCTGGGCATCTGCTACCGCCGCCGGGATGCCGCCGGAAGATGGTGCGGCGGGCCCATGTACTATCTGGCCGAGGGGCTGGGCGGCGGCTTTGGCCGGGCACTGGCGGTGCTGTTTGCCTGCTTTTGCGTGCTGGCCAGCTTCGGCATGGGGAATATGAGCCAGATCAACTCCATTGCGGGCAATCTGCAGGCGGTGTTCCGGGTGCCGCCGGTGGCAACGGGCATCGTACTGGCCCTGCTCACCGGGCGGGTCATACTGGGCGGGCTGAAGCGGGTGGCCGCAGTCACGGAGGCCATCGTCCCGCTCATGGCCCTGTTCTACCTGTTCGGGGCGCTGACCGTGGTCTGTGTCCATTGGGCGGCTGTCCCGGCGGCATTCGCGGCCATCTTCCGGGGGGCGTTTGGCTTGCAGGCCGCCGGGGGCGGGGTGCTGGGCTACGGCATGGCCCGGGCCATCAGCTGGGGATTCAAGCGGGGAGCCTTTTCTAACGAGGCAGGACTGGGCGCGTCGGTGCTGGTGCACTGCGCGGCCAACGTGGAGGAGCCTGTCCAGCAGGGAATGTGGGGCATGTTTGAGGTGTTTGCAGATACCATGGTGGTCTGCACCCTCACGGCCCTTGTGGTGCTCACCAGCGGCCTTGTGGATCTGGACACCGGTGCGGCTCTGACCGGCGTGGAAGGCTCCGCACTGGTGGGGCAGGCCTTTTCCACGGTGTTTGGGGCGTTCGGGCCGCAGTTTATCGCGGTGTCGGTTCTGTTGTTTGCCTATTCCACTACGCTGGGGTGGAGCCATTACGGCACCCGGGCAGTGGTGTATCTGCTGGGGGAGCGTGCCGCCGCAGGATATAAACTGATGTTTGCGGCCATGGTGCTGGTGGGTGCTGTGATGAAGCTGGACCTGGCCTGGGCGCTCTCCGATACCTTCAACGGCCTGATGATGCTGCCCAATCTTGTGGGCGTGGTGGGGCTCTCGGGAGTGGTGGTCCGGGAGACACAAGCGTATCTGAAACGAAAATGACCCTCTCCGTCCCTGCAGTCTGTCTGTCAGATGCGGGATGGAGAGGGTCATTCTTTATCGCTTCTTTTTATTCGGCTTCGGGGCAGGCCGCTTCAGGCTCCGCACCGCGTCACGCCCGGCGGTGATGCCGCTGCCAAAGGCCCAGTGCAGGTTGAAGCCGCCGCAGCTGCCGGCGCAGTCCAGCGTTTCCCCCACAAAGTAAAGGCCGGGGCAGCCCTTGAACTGGAAGCTGGGGGTCACTTCGGTCAGGCTCAGGCCGCCGCCGGTGGTCTGGGCCTGCTTCCAGCCGCAGGGGGTCAGGCCCTCGAACAGCCAGTGCTTGGCTGCGTTGGCCAGCACCTGCCAGGCGGCATCCGGCAGGGTGTCCACCGATTTTTCAGGCAGCTTTGCCGCTGCCCACAGGGCGCGGCCCAGCTTGGGATTGAGCAGACCTGTCCAGAAATCCGCAGGTGCCTTGCCCGGCAGCAGGGGCACCCGGGCCGCAAACAGGGCGGTCAGGGCAGTCTCGTCCAGCATGGGGAAGAGGTCCAGCTCAACGGCCGGGCGCTTTGGCCCCCGCCCCGGGGCCAGATGGCCGGACAGCTGCATGATGCAGATGCCCGAAAGCCCGTAGTCCGTGAACTGCACCTCGCCGTTTTCCACAGCCACGGTGCAGTGGCGGTCGAGGTCCAGCAGGGTGGCAGCGGCCTTGGCCCGGATGCCGGCCAGAGATCGGTTGGGCTTTGCTGTCTGCAGGGCGGTCAGGCAGGGGTACAGCGGCTCCAGCTTTCCGCCGCACTGGGCGGCGAATCGGGTGCCGAAGCCGTCGGTGCCGAACTGCGGCCCGGCATTGCCGCCCATGGCGCAGATGACGGCATCGGCCCGCAGGGTCTGGTCCTGACCCTCGGCATCCTCGCACAGGATGGTGTAGCCGCTGCGGTTCTGGCTCAGGGTCTGCACAGTGCAGCCGGTACGCACCTCCACGCCCAGCCGGGCAAGGTGGCCTTCCAGCAGGGCCAGCACGTCTGCGGCCTGGTTGGAGTAGGGGTATACCCGCCCGGCCTCATCGGTGCGGGTGTACAGGCCCAGCGCCGCGAACCATTCCAGCGGTGCGGCGGCATCCACCGCGGCCAGCAGGGGCCGCAGGGCGGCGGGGTCAGCGGTGAAATACTGCTCCGGTGCAATGCCGGTGTTGTCCAGATTGCAGCGGCCGTTGCCGGTGGCCAACAGCTTTTTGCCGCACCTGGGGTTGCGGTCCAGCACCGTCACCCGCACTGCCCCTGCCGGGGCAGACTGGGCGGCGGCCAATGCGGCGGCAAGGCCCGCTGCACCGCCGCCCAATATCACGATCTGCTGCATAAGAGCACCCCCTCAGAAATCCATACATTTTATTATAACATACACAGCAGCAAAAGGATAGAAGAATGCCCCAATTTTGCAGCGAATAATCTTTGGCGAAAGCCTTGACAGAAAAAGCAGAATTTGGTAGTGTTGATTCGACGGAATTGCGTGGTTTCGCAGGCTGTGGAAATGCGGCCGGAAAAGGGCAGAGAGTTGGGACTCTGCTGAGGAGAAGCTGAATATGTGGAAGAAAAAAGAAAGATGGACGGCAGCTGCGCTGCTGCTGGCGATGGTCGTGGTGACAGGTCTGTGCTGGTACATCCTGTACATCCGGCAGCAGTTCTATGACGAAGGCACCCGCAACCTGCTGGAGACCTATGAGCAGGTGGATAAGGCGTTTACCATCTTCAGCCGGAGCAACTGGAACATGCTGAACGAGTGGGGCAAGAGCCTACAGGCTGCCAATGAGGAGGGCCTGGCAGAGGAACGCCTGCGCAGCTATGAGGCCGAGCGGGAGATCTGGCGGTACAGCAGCGTGTATCTGTTCAATGAAAACTGCGAATATTGGAGCATCCGGGGCAAGCATGAAAAAGTGGATCACCTCTGGACAGCTTTTGAGGAGATGTACCGCACCGGCAAGCCTACGGTGTCCAGCTACATCATGCGGAGCGGGGAGCGCCGGGTGGTATACTCTGCGCCCATTGCGCCGGTGGAGATCGACGGCACCACCTACACCAGCCTTGCCGTGAGCTATCGGAATAAGACCATAGAGGAATTGATCGGCGGCAGTGCTTACGGCGGCCAGAGCGACTGCTACATCATCCATCCCGATGGCGATGTGATGCTCTCGGAGGAGCCCAAGAGCGAGATCGAGGACTGGATGGACAACCTGTTCGACTACCTGCAGAAGCATGCGCAGGTGGATGCGGGCACACTGACCCGGGCCCGGCAGGACGTGGCAGAGGGCCGCAGCGGCAGCCTTTCCTGCTGGCTTGAGGGCAAGAGCTATTATCTGGTCTACCAGCCTGTGGGCTTTCAGGATCTGTCCATTGTGGGTATCGTCGGCCGTGACGTGGTGGACAGTGGAATGCGGAAGATCCAGAACGCCACCATCCTGCTGCTGGCTGGGCTGTTCTTCTGCGCAGGCATCGTGCTGGTGCACGGTGTCCGCATCGATGCCCGCCTGCGTGTGGAGGAAAAGGAGCGCGCCCTCCGGCAGGAAGAGGAGGCCCGCCAGCAGATGGAGGACCTGGCCAACACCGACGGCCTGACCGGACTGTATAATGAACGCTATTTTGACGCATTGTTGAAAGAAAACGAGCTGAACAGGACACCGTTTGTCCTGTTCTACCTCGACCTTGACCGTTTCAAGCCTGTGAACGACCGTTACGGCCACGATGTGGGCGACCAGCTGCTCAAGGAGGTGGCCAGCCGCCTGCGGGGCTGCGTGCGGGAGAGCGATGCGGTGTTCCGCATCGGCGGGGATGAGTTCGCCCTCATCGTCAACGGAGCCGTAACGGAGGGGTTCTGCAAGAGCCGGGTGGAAAAGATCAAGGCAGCCATCCGGGAGCCTTACCGCCTGAAGGATGCAGAGGTGCAGGTTGGCACCAGCTGTGGCTGTGCGGTCTACCCCTGCGACAGCGACGATGTGCGTGCCATCCGCATCCTGGCCGACCACCGGATGTATGAGGATAAGGAGCGCTCCGGCCGGAGCTGCGAGTGACGAGAACGATAAAAGCTTTCTCCCAGTTTCTTGTGCTTTCTCCCAAAATGAGCATATAATTGGGAGAAGGAAGAACGGGCTGGGAGAAGGAATGGGTGAATCATGCGTACATTTGATTATAAAAAGATTGCAGAATACTCCTGGGATAATGAGGTCTTGTCTTATGTTGCGAAGATCCATGAATGCAAGGGGCGCCAGGAACTATATCTGAAACAAAGACCCGCTGAATTGGAGCGGCTGGTGGAGATCGCAAAGATCCAAAGTACAGAGTCCTCCAATCGGATCGAAGGGATCATCACGACCAATGCGCGCCTGAAACAGCTGGTTGAAGATAAAACGACTCCACGTAACCGGGACGAAATGGAGATATTGGGATATCGGAATGTTTTAAATCTCATCCACGAGAACTATGCCTATATTCCGGTAGAGCCGGGGTACATCCTGCAACTGCACCGTGATCTGCTGAAATATACGAATTTGACCTATCGAGGACATTTTAAGACTACACCCAATGAGATCGATATGACCCTTCCCAGCGGGGAACGCCATGTGCTGTTCCGCCCGCTGGAACCATACGAGACACCGGGTGCTGTGGAGGCACTTTGCTGCACTTATCAGGATGTGCTGCACAGAGAACTCGTTGATCCCCTGCTTTTGATCCCCTGTTTTATCTTGGATTTTCTCTGTATCCATCCTTTCAATGATGGTAACGGCAGAATGAGCCGGCTGCTGACCCTTTTGATGCTGTATCAGAATGGATATGTTGTGGGGCAGTACATCAGCATTGAAAAAGCAATTGCAGAGACTAAGGATGAGTACTATGCAGCACTGGCGCAGGCTGATCAGCACTGGCATGAGGAGGAAAATGACCCGACACCGTTCATCAAATATATGCTGGCAGTGATCTGCTCCTGCTATCAGGATTTTGAGCAGCGGGTCGATCTGGTCGGCGGGGGACAGAAGCGCGTGACGGCGTACGAACGAGTGCGCAGTTATGCGATGGAAAGGCTGGGAGCCTTTACAAAACAGGAGGCCGCAGAGGCCTGTCCGGGCTTTGGTACAAGCTCGATTGAAAGCGCGCTGAAAAAACTGACAGAGGAGGGCGTTCTGGAGAGGATCGGCGCGGGCAGAAAGACGCAGTATGTGCGCAGGTAAGGCTCCGGCAGGAGCTGAATGAATAATTCCTTTCCTGTTTCCACAGAATAACCATACTTCACAGAAATCTGGAAGCAAAACCGGAACATGGAAAGGAAGGGAACCTTATGAAAGCAACCGGCATCGTGCGCCGCATCGATGAGCTGGGGCGGGTGGTCATCCCCAAGGAGATCCGCCGCACCCAGCGCATCCGCAGGGGAGACCCGCTGGAGATCTTCACAACAGGGGACGGCGAGGTCATCTTCAAAAAGTATTCGCCCATGGGGGAACTGAGCGGGGTGACGGCCCAGTATGTGGATGTGCTGAGCAAGTGCTTTGCCCTGACGGCCTTTGTCTCAGACCGGGACCGCATTCTGGCGGCATCCGGTGCGGGCAGGCGGGATCTGGCAGACCGCAGCGTGAGCCAGCCGCTGGAAAAGCTGATGGACAGCCGCAAGCCCTACCAGAGCGATGGCAGCCCTGAAAAGGCATTGCTGCCCTGTGAGGGCTCACCCCGGGCGCTGCTGTGCGCTGTGCCCATCATTGCGGCGGGGGATGTCACCGGCAGTGTGGGCCTGCTTACGGAGGACCGCACTGCCCAGCCCGATGCCGCCCAGCTCAAGGCGGTGAACGTGGCGGCGGCATTTCTGGCAAAGCAGATGGAGGAATGATCTATTATATAGGAGAGCCGCCGCAGGGCGGCTCTTTTTTGTGCGGCCTTTATGACAGAATTATGAATCTTTCAAAACTTTTCTGAGAAGCTATTGACAGCGCCGCAAAATTGGATATAATGGTCTTAGCACTCAGGAAGAAGGAGTGCTAAAGAACAAAAAGCGAACGAAGGAGGCAGGCGCTATGACGATGGATGCACGCAAACAGCGTGTCTTGCAGGCGATCGTTGCGCTGTATGGCCTCGAGGGCGAGCCCGTGGGCAGCAGTGTGCTGGCAAACTACTTTGATATGGCAGTTTCCAGTGCCACGCTGCGCAACGAGATGGCCGCGCTGACCAAGCTGGGTCTGCTGGAGCAGCCCCACACCAGCGCAGGCCGTGTCCCCAGTGCCAAGGGCTACCGTTATTATCTGGATCATCTTCTCACCGATGACCAGCCGCTGGACCGTGTGACCCGCGCCCGTGTGGACGCGGTGTTCGCAAGCCTTGACCACGAGCCGGAAAAGCTGGCACAGGGTGCCGCCAAGGCGCTGGCCGCCATCAGCGGCTGCACCGCCGCCGTCAGCACCCCCTGTGCTGAGGATCTCTGCATCGCCCACTACGAGGTGGTGCAGGTGGGCCGCAGCGCCGCAGCGGTGCTGGCTGTGACCACTGCCGGTTATGTCCGCACCCGTGTGGCGCGGGTCCGCACCGGTCTTTCCCGGGAAAATGCAGCGGCGCTTGCCGCCCTGCTCAACCGGAACCTGACCTTTGTGGCTCCTGTTGATCTGTCGCCCCGGCTCCTTGCAGAGCTGTGCAGCCAGATCAGCCCGGAGCTGGTGCCGGTGATCAGCGCCGCCGCCGCCATCCTGCAGGATTCCACCCAGCCCCATGTGTATCTGGGTGGTGAGCAGTACCTGCTGGACTGGCCCCAGCTGGACGGCAAGGTGGGCAGCATCCTGAGCCTGCTGAACGACGAAGAGCAGGCCGCCGCCCTCATTGCACCCCCGGCAGAGCAGAGCGAAAGCATCCTGCTGGGCGAGGATCTGGAACCTCAGATCCCCGGCCTGTGCATCGTGAGTGACCGGTATCTGGTGGGCGGAGGCCTCTGGGGCTCCGTGGCCCTCATCGGCCCCACCCGGATGCCCTTCCAGAAGCTGATGCCGCTGCTCCACACCTTTGCCGATCAGCTTGGCGAAGGAATGAGCGGCAAACGAAAAGATACCCCGCAGGCAGCCGCACCCCGGCGGACTGTGATCTATAAGGAGGACCTGGAATGAGCGAAGAAAC
>OJAI01001706.1_pt1 | contig 11098 bp, 10 predicted proteins | sample 1588891 | NCBI WGS metagenome assembly OJAI01 (sample SAMN03283255) | human gut metagenome | biome: human-associated habitat; material: feces | host: Homo sapiens | place: USA | collected 2013 | reverse complement strand
ATGCTTAAAATCGCAGTTTGTGATGATAATGAGAGTTTTTTAGAAACATTAAAAAGAATAATTTCAGAGAATGCAATAAATTATTTTAAAGATGTAAATGTTCAAGGTTTCAATAACGGTCAAAGTTTATTGAATCAACACAAGCACATATTTTTTGATGTGATTTTTTTGGATATTGATATGCCTGAATTCACAGGCTTTGATGTTGCAAAAATATTAAGAAAACAAAGAAAGGATTGTTATATAATATTTGTTACAAATCACAATGAACTGGTGTACGGAAGCATGGAATTTCAGCCGTTTTACTTTATACAAAAGTCTAGCGTTTCAAGATTAAATAAAGATGTTGTTAATGTTTTAAACAAGCTTTCTGTTTATTTAAAGCAGCACCAAAAAATAATTTTGAGCGATGAAGAGCATGGGCGAATCTGCATTCAATACAGAGACATTTTGTATATTGAAAGTGACAATCATCATGTGAAATATTGTATCTTGGATGATTATGGTTCACAGATTCATATTAAAGTACGTGCAGTTATCGGTGACCTTGAAAGTGAGCTTGCGGAATACGATTTTTCGAGAGTTCATAAAAAGTATCTTGTTAATCTTAGTCATGTTTTTAATTTGGATATGAAAAATGACGAAGTTATTTTTAAGCAAGGCTTTAGGCTTCCAATGAGTAGAAAGTGCAAACACACGGTTGATACCGATTTTTCAAAATATTTGAGGGAAACGATATAAATGAGTATAATATGGATTGCTTTTGAAGTGATTATAAATTTCTATGAAGGTTTTATGGAAACTTATTTTATATATAAGTTTTTGTCTCCGAAAACAGAAAACACTAAGAAAAACATTATTGCTTTTGCATTGTGTTTCTGTACGCTCGGATTACTGATAACCGTAATGAATTACTTAACGATTTTTGAGGGCATTCTGGGAATTGTCTGCTACTTAACGGCTTTGTTTCTCTATGCCCTAGTGAACAGAAAAGGCAGTATAATAAAAAAACTGTTTGCAGCCACTGTTCCTCTTGTTATGATTTCTTTAATATCTATAATTACGCTTAATTTTGTTTCATCAGTAAATTCAATGTCAATAAAAGAAATAGTTACGGAATCCGGATTTGCTCGTTTTACGGTATTGATTTTTGCACAGGCATTATTCTTTATTTCAGTAAAGTTGATGCTGAAATTATTGGCAACGACTTCTGATAACTTTAATGCAGTTGAGTGGATCGCTATTATATTGATACTTGCAATATCCATTATTATGATGTTCTTACTTCATTTGATAGCTATTGATTCAACGCAGAGACTCTATATAAACTTATTGATTTTAACGATAGTTGCAGTTAACATTATAATTTTTTATATGATTGATTCTATTTCTGTGAAAAATAATCAGAAAAAAGAACTGGAACTTTTAAAGATCCAAGAGCAATACAGTCACCAATATATAGAGAATGCAAGTCAGCAATATGATTCGATAAGAAAGATTAGACATGATTTGAAAGATCAGTTGTCCGCTGTATATACAATGATAGCTCAAGGACACGCAGATGAATCAATGAAGTACATAGAGAAATATGTTAACGTTATATCAATCAGTGAAAGCTTTGTAAATACAGACAATTATATTGTAAATGCTATTATAAATTCTAAGTTTGCAGTCGCAGCGACAGAAAGAATCAGAACAAATTGCAGCTGCATTAAGAGCTTTGATGGTATAGATGATATTGATATGCTTCATATTTTAAGCAATACGCTTGACAATGCTATAACGGCTAGTGAAAAAATAACTGACGAGTCAGAAAGGTTCATTAACCTTGACATCAGTAAAACAATGGACATATATAGAATAGTAGTCAGAAATGCAATAAATGAGTCTGTTTTAAAAAGAAATCCGAGCCTTAAAACAACAAAATTAAATGTTCATAAGCATGGGTGGGGAATTAAAATAATACGAGAGATTGCAGAAAAATATCAGGGAAGATGTGAATTTTACGAATCGGATAAAGTGTTCACATGTTTGATAACGTTAAAATCAACTTTACTGTAAAACGTTAAAATCTCTTTGTATTGGCAAATTTAAGTCATAGCAAATTGAGAGAAACAAATTAAATTTATAACGAAAAAGGGAGCTGTTACGCCGGTTTTTATATGGTGGACAGTTCTCTTTTTGTATTTCACGACAAAAACTTACACGTCACGCCAAATTGCTTGACTTGATTGTAAATAACTTGTATATTATAGTAAATAAAAGACTTGGTGGAAGTAATGAAGAGATTAGTATCGATAATTTTGAATTTTATGATCAAGAATAATGTAATTTCTAAGGATACAGAAGAAATAGAATTTTACAGATACGGAATAGAAATTACATTATCATCATTAATTAATATAGCCTTAATATCTATCATAGGTATAGTAACAAATTATACTTTTGAGAGCACAATGTTTTTGGCAGTGTTCATTATAATGAGATCATTTACTGGGGGATATCATGCAAATACATATATTAAATGTAATTTAGTGACCTCAATATCTTTTGTTATATTGTTGTTGATATTTAAAATAATAAGACATATTTCTTTAAAGTCAATTATATTAATTGCTATTTTTCAAGTAGTAACCATTGTTTTATTGGCACCGATTGAGAACAAGAATAAACCGATAGAAAATAGAACTGTCTATAAAATTATTTCTACCGTTTTATCAGTAGTGCTATCTGCAATAAGCATCGTATTAATTATAAAAGGTGTAGACTTAGGGCTAATAATTCTGCTGACTTTAGCCTTAGTTTCAATATTTATAATATACGCAAGATTTATGAAAAGGGGGGATTTCTTATGAAGATTAAAGTTGCTGTAGCAAAATCAGTCAAGGCGCTTGTTGGACATATGGCAAAGGCAGCCTGTGGTTCTGCGTCACATTGGGGGGCATATCAACCTAAAGAACCTAAATTTAAGAAAGAAAAGAAGTAATAGATAACCACAGAATCGTTTAATAATCGGTTTAATTAGGAGGGGTAAGGTGTTTCCAATGCAGAGATAAAATACACAAAAATGTACAATAACATTTGTGCGAACATACAAAGTTTAAAATGATTTGCAACAAAGCAGATCGTTTGTGATACTAATATATTAAGACAACGGAGGTATTTAAAATGACAAAAATGGTTAAGAAGATAGCAGCTATGGGTGCTGCCGTAATGATGATGGCTTCGATTTCGGCTATGGGTGCGAGCGCATATACTGATCTCGAAAAAAACGGAGCGTATTGCACTGCTTACAAGAGTTCCTCAAGCAGCGTCTATGCTTCAACATCAACAAAGGACGGATCGAAAAAAACGGTAGGAGTTAACATCGTGCTTTACTATACAAAGAGCGGAAATACACTTAACACAGGTAGCGGCAACAGCTATACAAGAGGCGTTAGCACAACCTGCTCCACACCTTCCGGCGGAACGTTTAAAAGTGCGACAATAACACATAAATTAAACAACGCTACTGTATATACAGGTTACTTGGTATAACGGATAATTCTAAAAAATAATGCCGCACTGACATATAGTGATATTTCCGTGCGGTATTATTCTATAGAATATGGAGATAACCGAAATGAAAATTAAAGCATTGATCGTAATGACCATGACCGCCGCTGCCCTGCTTCTGCCATCATGCGGAAAACAGCCGGATAAGACCTCGGACGCAAATGTAAACGAACCCGTCGAATTCGGGGCGAATATAACCGTTTCCGACAGCTACGCTTTCAGGGAAAACGACGGCAGACTTTACCTCTGGGATTTGAAAACCAACAGCTATGAGATTTTCTGCACACAGCCCGATTGTAAGCATCAGACCGCTGCAGAAAACGCCGATACAAAATGCTCGGCTGTCGCTCCAAAAGAGGGGTACTTTTATAACTATGCTTTTCTTTATAACGATACGCTATACTCGATATGCACGGGCGAGCTGAACGAGTTTCTTATTTATACCGCCGATACCGACGGCATGAACAGAAAGCTTGCGTTTACCGCGGAACTGTCGCTTTGCACCATGGTTAATCCTGTGCTTGACGGCGGCAGACTGTTCTTTGTCGGCTCGGAATTTGAAATGAACGATACCGACAGTGTTGGATTGCGGGAGAATTATTCGCTCTGTTCGGTTGACCTTTCCGATTTTTCTTTTGAAAAATATATGGACATCGGCACTGCAAACGAAACCGTGATCGGTAAGAAGAGTCTTTTGCTGTACAAAAACAAGATATATTTCCAGCACAGCGAATATTCCGAAAACAGCGTTCATTCCGCTGTCGAATGCTATGATATCGACGGCTCGGAGAGGATGACGGTACTTGAAATGGAAGATTCCGTCAACGTCTGGCAGTGCAACGGCGTTAAAATGCTTTATGTCGTTTCCGACGATGACGATTCCCATTCGCAGGTCTGCTCCTATGATCTCGACGGCGGTGGGACAGAGGTTTTGTTTAAACGGGACGGCTATGTCAGCGATGTCTGCATGATCGGAAACAGGGTGTTTTATATGTACAGTACTGCGGACGGCAAAAGCGAGATACGCAGTGCAGGAGTGTTCGATACGTCGGACGGAAAAGACCTTACGACCGAATTTGACGGCGATGTTTACGTATCGGTTCTGGGACACACGTCAAACGGGCATTTGATACACTATCAGGACTCCGAACGCGACAGCTTCGGACTGCTCTCCGACGAGGACTTTTGGAGTCTGAAATTTGAAAATGCCGATTTTAAATTTGAGCAGTAAGAGGGGAATGAGCAATGGGTAAGAAAGAATATTTAGCCTGCCTGATCTCGCTGGTCATGCTCGGTCTAACAGCGTGCTCCGATAATGCAAACAAGACCGGCTCGGAAGTAAGCTCAGGTACTTCATCAGCCGAAGAAAAGGATTACGGTTACGGCTTTGACAAGTTCGGATTTTCGCGTTTTGACGTTGAAACGGCAGAATCCCTCACTTATGAAAATAAAACAAAGATCGTATATCTTACAAACTACGATACGACCTTTACAACTACTGACGACGACCCGAGAATATACGATGAAATTTACATTGAAAACACTGTGAACGAGTATCTGGATAAAAACGGATATGACTTTTACGTTGATTTTGTAATGAACGGCGAGTTTGATTTCAAAACGGGCGAGCTGTACCCAAACATGGACGTTTACGAAAGTATGCTCAAAAATAACGAGCAGGTCGATATAGTCAACACGGGGCTGGGACTTGAAACCTTGGGCAGCTATGGGGATACATATCATATTTTTGTGGATAGAGGATATCTTACACCGTTCAATGATTATTTTGAAACCGACAGAGGCCAAAAGCTCTATAAGCAGTTTGATGAGGTAGTATGGCGGCAGACGGCTTGTGCGGACGGTCTGATATACGGAAAATCCACAGACTATGCCCTTGCACAGCCGTTGGTATTATCATTTGATGATGATATATGCGATGAAATTGGCTTGGATAAAAATGCGGTCAATACCCTTAGTGACCTTGCACCATATCTGAAAAATTATGCAGATAATGGCAAGGCAGGTTTGCTACTTGACAGCACAAATGAACTGTATTATGAAATGGCAGGCTTTTGCAAATTCAAAGGCATATATATCAACGTGGATACGCAGAAAGCTGAAAATATCTTTAAAAACGAAAGTGCGATAGAGTATTTGAAACTGATCGAGGATTACAAAAACAGTGGATATATAGCTAGTAGCGTCGAGCAGGCGAAATATTTTTGCAGCCTAAGTCCTGCTATGCCATATTTGTATGATTCCACAAAAATTGTTTCAAAAGGATATTTGCAGCAGGAGGAGCTAAACGGCGTTGTTGGCATAAGTTCGGACAGCGAAAACAAAGACAAGGCTTTTGAATTTTTGACCCTGCTCAGCACTGACAAAGAGCTTGCGAATATTATCTACAACGGCACAGAGGGACGAAACTATATTTCAGAAAACGGAGTGAAATGTTTGAACAAGAACGCTTTGCCGTTCTATGAAAATTATGATTCAATGGCTAACACTCTTATAACTGACAGCAATTCACAGTCAGATGATAAAAAAGCCAACAGTATGAAAGCTTGCTGGGAAAATTCACAAGTATCACCCTTTTACGGCTTGCAGATATCGGACGAGCTGAGTGAAAAGCTTGGCCAAATTGCCGCAATTAATGATGAGTTCTACCCTCTATTTTACGGTGATTTCGGCAACTACACAACCCTCGACGATGCCTTATCAGCGGCAAATGAAAAGTTATCCGCCGCAGGCATAGATGACCTACTGGATGAATTGAACAGACAATACAGTGCATACAAAAAATGACATAGGAGAGCAATATGGATCTCACCCTAACAAACCTCACCAAACAATACGGCAATTTCACCGCCCTTGAAAACTTTAATTACGAGTTCACCGCAGGCGTGTACGGTCTGCTCGGGCCAAACGGTGCAGGCAAGTCCACGCTTATGAATATCATCACCGACAATCTGAAACCGACCTCCGGCTCAGTAAGATTTGACGGCGTTGAAACAAGCAAAATGGACGCCGATTTCCGCAAGGTTCTTGGCTTTATGCCCCAACAGCAGGGGATATACCCGAACTTCACGCTGGAGCGCTTTCTCTACTATATGGCTGCCCTCAAGGGTATGAAAAAAGCCGACGCAAAGCCGCAGATAGAAAAACTGCTGAAACTTGTCAACTTGCAGGACAGCCGCGGCAAACGGCTCGGCGGTTTTTCGGGCGGAATGAAACAGCGTGCCCTTATCGCACAGGCAATGCTCGGCGAACCGAAAGTCATTATCCTTGACGAGCCCACCGCAGGACTTGACCCGAAGGAGCGTATCCGCATACGAAATTTGGTGGCACAGATCGCTTTTGACAAGATAGTCATAATCGCGACCCACGTTGTTTCGGACATCGAATTCATCGCAAAAGAAGTTCTGCTGATGAAAAAGGGTGAGATAATCGACAGCGGTGCACCCCATATCCTTTGCGAAAAGATAGACGGAAAAGTGTTCGAGATAACCGCCGACGAGAGTATGCTGGGTGAAATTTCCGCAAAATACAAGGTGGGAAATATCTCAAAGGACGAGAAAAATATCTACGTCCGTGTTATCAGCGAACAGCCGCCCAGCTTTGAGTGCCGTCCTTGCAAGCCCGACCTTGAAGACCTCTACCTCTACTATTTCGATTGAGGGGGCGAGCTGATGATCTTCATAAACGAACTGATAAAAGCGTTCTGCAAGCACACGACCATTGCAATTTCCGCTGTTCTGCTGCTCCTTAACGGCGTTTTGCTGTATATAAACGAAACAAAACAGTCGCTTGAATACACCCCCGAACAGTACAAAGCCGCTTATCAGACCTTGGAGGGGCTTGACACTCACGCCGCTTTTGAGCGAATTTCGCAGAAAAAAACGGAGCTTGAATTGATACAGCGGCTGTCGTTCGGCGAGGATATTTCGCAGGAGAGCGCCGACGCCGAGGAGCTTTTGAAAAGCTACAAAAACAAGAGCTACCTTGAATTTACCGACGATATTTACTCTGAGATCGAGCTGACCGACCGCATTTTTGAGGAGATATCAGCCTGCGAAAATTATGACAGCTACCTTGAAAATATCGACAGCACTGCACGAAAAATGACGGGCATTTCGCTTTTCGCCGACCCCGACAGTTTCAGCTACAAAAATATCGCGCGAACCCCTGCCGATTTCGCTCACCTCAAAGGCTCAAAGCTCACCGCCGCACCTTCAAAGGGCGTTTCAATGGCAACGGGTTTCCTCGCCACCGACCTTATCGCAATGCTGATGATAATGACCGTGGTGGTGACGATAGTCACCCGTGAAAAAGAGCTTGACCAGATAACACTTTCTAGGACGACATACAATGGCAGAATGCCGCTCGGTATCGCAAAACTTTTCACCTGTTTTGCGGCGGCGATAGTGGCGGAAATTCTGCTTTACGGAGTAAATTTTGCAGTTTCATATTTTACATATGGTTTCGGCAACCTGTCAAGACAGATACAGTCGGTCTACGAATTTAACGGCAGTAATTTAAAAATATACGTGCTGCAATATTTTGCACTTTTCTTCGGAGCAAAACTTGCAGTTTACTGCGTATTTGCGGCGATAATCTACCTTGTTACTGTGGTATCAAACACCGCTGTAAAGGTCTATGACATACTGATCATCACCATAGCGGCGGAAGCCGTGCTTTATTACACCATACCAAGCACGAGCTATCTTTGCCCGCTGAAATATGTTAATATTCTTGCATACGCCAACACAAAAGACCTCTTTGCAAGCTACCTCAACCTTAACATTTTCAGCAAGCCTGTAAACTATATGGCGGTGTTTGTCGGCTCGGCGATAGTGATTTTAGTGGCAATCTCGATACTCTCCGTGCTGATTTTTTCAAAGCAGAGGGTCATCAAGAGCCGCACAAGAAAATTCAGCCTTGCAAGGTTCACAATTTTCAAAGGCAGGACGACAAATCTCTTTTTGCAGGAGTGTTACAAAGTCTTTATCGGCGGCAAGGCACTGTGGTTGCTGGCGGCGTTTGCAGTTATCACCGCAGTTTCATATTCTCCTATCAGCGAGAGTTTTTCGTCCGCGGACGATGTGTATTACAAGCAGTATATGCTGAAATTTGAGGGCGAATACACTTCCGAAAAACAGAAAATGATAAACGAGGAAGATCAGAAATTTGCCGACGCACAGATGAAAATGTCGGAGAAATTGGCAAATTCAGACGGTGACGGCATTTTGATAATGATGAAATATCAGGACGTTTTGGCTCCGCAATATGCCTTTGAAGCGGTGAAATCTCACGCAGAATATTTGAAGAAAACCTATGGCGGCGAGTTCGTTTACGACAGCGGTTACAAGCTGCTGACAGGCGGCGAAACCGCGGGAAACAAGGACTTGACGCTGGGTCTGACGGCAATGGCGATGGTGATACTTTGCCTTACCTACGTTTATGCAGCCGAGTATCAGACAGGTGCGAACGTGCTGCTTAAAACCTCGGCGAAGGGCAGAGAAGACACGTTCCTGCGAAAGTTTGCGATAGGACTAATTATTGTCACGATAATTTATGTCCTGACTTATGCTCCGTATTTTTACAACGTTCTCAGCGCATACGGCACGAGGGGGATAAACGCCCCTGCCTGCTCTATCGAAGCACTTTCAAATTTTAATATTTCTATCAAAGGCTATCTCATTCTCGTGAGCGTTGGGCGGTATCTCGCCCTGCTCTGCGCAATGCTCATCATCTATTTTCTGTCAGCGAAGCTCAAAAGTGTTATATCAACTTTCCTTGCGGCGACGGCGGTGCTTATTTTGCCGATATTGCTTGCGCTGCTGGGGATAGGGGTGTTTGAGTATGTTTTGCTGAATCCTATTTTGGTGGGGAATTTGTAAAGGGCAATATCTTGATAAAAATATTTATTTAAAACCACGCATCCAATACAAGCTTTATCTAAAATGACAATGCTTGTATAATTCAAAGTGATAAAGGAGAAGAAAAAATGAAGTATGTAGTTGCACCAGCTATTAATGCTCAAAGGTTGGTTGTTGTTAATTTTGAACGAATAGTTAATGAAATTGGTTCACGACAACTCGGAATAGGCAGTAACGCTGCCAAAGGAATACGTTATTTGCGATCAACACTAAATTGTTCAGGTACCGAAATAAAGAGATTATATAAAGCGGTTTGGAAAATTAGAAGAAATAATTATTTGAATTTTGGTATTTATGTATTTAAGTATACAGAAAATTGTGATAAAATACTTAAAGCTTTAATAGACTGGATAGCGGAGCTTAACACCAATAGTGATCTCTATAAAAGTATTGGTTTAGATAATAGCTATAACAAAAATGATTATTTCCAATGGTTATTCTCACAACAATATGTTCTTCTGGGGTGGGTTAAAGATACTAATTATCAAAATCAAAGAGAACTTGCTACATTAATCTATAACAGTCTACCTCCTCGATAATTATTTTTTTAATTAAAGCATATAATAACTTTGAGGTGTTTAAGCATGAATTATATAAAGTTTACTGACTGGCAAGAATTAGGACTAAAAAAAGATGTTGAAGAGATATGTAGAAATACTAAAACCAAACAACCATTAATAATTACAACTTGCATTGAAATTGCTTTGGCTACGGCATCTTTAATGTATCAGTATATTAGTGATGATGAACGGCTAAAAAAATTTTTAATTTATATAACCATAATAGCAATACCTATAACTTTATTTATAGGTTTTTTTATAACGTTTTTTCATAAAATAAAAGATATTAGAAAATCATCTAAAGGATTTATTAATGTGTCAGATAAAATCAATTCATTTGATAACAAAGTTTGTAGCTGGGCAATGATGAGTACATCGTATGTTGACATACTAGAAAATAATGGTAATAACATTGACGATGATCAGATACTTTTCTTATATCAAGAAATAAACTATTATATCAATAAGTGTATAGATGAAATATACTCAACCCTGCCAGTTGTGGGAAAAGTTTATTCAAATGATTGTGAAAAAGTAAGATGTTATAAATATATCTCGTTAGCGCGGTTATATAATATAATTCACATTTTGAATTATCATAGACCTAAAATTGAAGATAACACCGGTCCCAATATTATTATAAAAATTGGGGATGATAATAGCAATTCAAGTTTTCAAGTTTCAATAAGCAACTCTTCCGAAAATAATGAGATTATTAATTTCCAAAAGAATACAAACGATGCATATGATAGAAACTTAAAAGACTTTACAGATATAATAAAGCTATATTTTCCTGAGAGCGGTTTATTTAGATAGAATAAGGATTGAGATACGACTAGAAAGATTAATTAGATCAGGAGTATAACAAAAGCTTTTAAAGCCGAAAGTTATACTCCTTTTTCTTTATAGACCTTTTTGTTTTAAAAGCAGAAAGGTCTATTTTTATGCCTGTTCTAAAAAACTGGCAATGTTTTGTTGCCAAGTATCCGTAAGCCTTCGTTTTGATTCAGAACAAGAAAATCAAAACGGAGGAATAAAAAATGA
>OJAI01001702.1_pt1 | contig 11107 bp, 6 predicted proteins | sample 1588891 | NCBI WGS metagenome assembly OJAI01 (sample SAMN03283255) | human gut metagenome | biome: human-associated habitat; material: feces | host: Homo sapiens | place: USA | collected 2013 | reverse complement strand
TGACGGCGCTGCCGCCGACCAGGGCCATGATCGGCGCGGTGCCGGCCTCGCCCTGGGCGATGGTGTCGTCGTCGGCGACGATGAGCCAGTAGCCGCAGGGCAGCTCGGCCGCCGTGCCCGCGTTGAGGGCCCTAGAAGCGGTACCAGAGCTCTGGAGGGAACGAGCGAGCTGTGCGCTCAGCGCGCTCGTAAGGTGGGAATCGGCGTTGAGCCACTCGGCAGCTTCCTGCGCGGTGGTCTGGGAATTGGGCATGCCGGCGCTGTGCAGCACAGGCAGCGCGACGTCACGCACGGCGTCGCTTGCCCAGGCAAGGTCGGTGGCGATCTTGGCGTCGCTGTCGCCGTCGACGACGTTGGCGCTAAAGATCTGATAGGCGTCGTAGCTGCGCGCCACGGTGCCGCTCACCGTGATGGAACCGGTCGAGGTCGGCGCGGCCTGCGCGGATGCGGGGAACACAACCGCGCAGGTGCCGATTAGGAGGGCAAGCAGCGCAAACAAGATCGGGAAGGAGCAAACTTTCTTATTCACGACGCTCACCTCCCTTCGCATTCGCCTTGCGACGAATGTGCATCCAGGCTGCAGCAGCGCAAAGCACCGCCGCGCCGGCAAGGTACGTCAGAGTGACGCCCGACATACCAGAAAGGGGCAAAGAGGTGGAGTAGGTGTTGGTGAAGGTGGGGGTGGACTCGGTGAGGTCGTGGGGCGTGTCGGTGGTCACTGGCTTGCCATCACGATCCTGAATCTGCTTGTAGGTCGCAGAGATGTTGATCTTGTGGTTAGAGTCGTCAACCGCATTGACCGTAATCTGATAAACCGACTGGTCGTATGTGTAGTTCGTAAACGGCGTGGTTGGCAGCTGTTCGCGAACGTAATAAGTAAAGGTATTGCTTGCACCGCGGCCCGTGGAGTCGGACGCGAGTTTTTCGAGGTCTTTTAGTTCGTACTTAATCTCGTCGAAGCTTAAGGTCTGGGACTTACCAGCGTCGGTCTTGGTCGACTTATTCTGAACGATCTTCGTGAACTCTTTGTCGGTCGCAAGTTGAAGCGTAAACTCCTTCATCTCGCCGCCCTCAACGACCTTAGTCGCCTTAGGAGTCCAGAAGCCGCTGGAGGCGTACGGAGTGTACGTGTTGGTGAAGGTCTTTCCCCCGCCGGGGCCGTCAATCGAATAATAGCCTTGTTCGTCCTTTTGCAGATCGCTCAGCGAGTTAGTTGAATCTCCGGAGTGTTTAGTCCAACTCAATTTTTTGATCGTGTAGTTATGGACTGCAAGCTCTTTGGTCGCGGTCGCATTATCCCGAATCGGAACAGACATGAGCACATCTTTCTTGCCTTCTTCGAGTTCAACCGTAATCTCGTACACGGCCGGGTCGTACGTGATGTCGGAATCAGTGCCAGCATTTTCAACCAAATAGTATGTAATCGTGCCAGTCGTACCGTTCGCTGTGAACTGCTCACCAAGGTCAAACTTGATGTTGCCTCTTTCATCATTACTCGCAGTTCCAACCTCAGTGCAAGCGTCAGGATTGAATACCCCGCGAGCGATAGGATCGCCCGAATCCTTGCGGTAGACCGTAAAGGTGAAATCCCCAGCCTTAAGCTCACGGCCGGCCAACTTCTTGGTTGCCTTCAGCTTAAGGCTCGGGTAGACGTACGTATCCGCAGGCACGCCTAGGTACAAGTCGCCATTCGACATGATGCCGCCACCATGGTCCCAGGAATAGTTGCCCGTGATGAAAGTTCTGGCAGCTTTCTGCGCATTATTCGCTTCATTACTTCCAACTTGGACAGCCGAAGTCAGACCGACGCTCCGATAAATCTTCACGCCGCCATTGGCAGGGATCTTGATAGCCTCATAGAGTTCTTCGTTATCACCGAGTTCTTTGTTATCACTGCGTTCTTTGCTTCCCGAATACTTGGCGTCTCCGTCACCGAGCATCTTGCCGATTACTGCCGCAAGCGGTTCCTGATGGCCAGCCTCTGCCGCAAGGAAGAAATCGGCATGACCGCTCGTGCGAAACACCTCCGATTTGTATGCATCTTTATCTTGATTCTTACCACTACCACCACCTGAAAGATGGGGTTTAGCTTCATTGCCGGTATTGTTCTGTGAGTTGTAAGCATATTTATAATCGCTTTTAAAACGATCTTCGCCATCATACTGATCGCCGGCAGACGAATTGCCAAAGATTGCCGTGCCCTCAGTGTTCGTTACCAACGTCTTGCCCGTGGGGCAGACTGCAACGCCGCCGCCGTAGCCGCCAGCTGTATTGGCGCTAATGTACGAGTTATATATGAATAGCCTACCAGCAGTATATTCCTTGCCTTGGTTTGAGTTTCCCTGAACAAAGATGCCGCCGCCACCCCAGTCAAAGCGAGACATGCAGTGATTGTTAGTGATATAGACTTTATTGTCTTCAGTGCCGTTAATCATCGCGTCAACCATCTGGCCCACTCGGATGCCGGCACCTTCAGATCGGTAGCTCACGTTAGAGGCAATAATTCCTCCCGTGATATTCAGCCGCGCCATTCCCGAGCGAGACGTTTGGCCATTCCGTTCGACATCGGTAACGTAAACGCCGCCGCCGGCTTCCTCGGAGTAGTTGCCGGTAATCTGACCATCAGAAATAGTGACATGGGTGCCGTTCTTGGCAGCAAGCCCAGCGCCGCCATGGTCACCGTTGCCATCCGTACCGCAGAATTTAGCGTATTTGTTGTTAGTGATATAGCCACCAGAAACGGTCACACTACCGCCCGAAGCCAAGATGCCACCGCCAAGGCCGTCGACAGAATCGCGTGTGTAGTTGCCGGTAATTATGCCACCAGTCATCTCGACTGTAGGATGACCCTTAGTAGATTCGTTATCATTATTCGCCTCGGAGGCATTAACGTAGTCCTCTGCAAAAACGCCAGCACCGCTAGGAGCAGTATTGTCGGCGATTACACCATTGGTCATTTTAAAAGTTGACCGTCTGCCATTACAATTTGACACCTTAATGCCGGCGCCAGCACCCGAGTCTCCCGTATCGGCGCCGCAAATATAGCCACCGTTCATGGTAACAGTTGAACCGTTCTCGGCATAGATCAGATTACCGACGTGATCGCCCTGTTTCTGGGTAAGAGTACCGCCCTCAAGCTTGAGGTGACCGTTGTTGTAAAGATTGATGAGCTTCAAATCACCAGTACCACCGCAAGCCACAATGGCACCATTGACATCAGCCTTACAGATATCAGCCTTACACGCTTTAAGAGTCTCGGTTGTACCGGTTCCGCTTGCGACCGATTCAGTTACGTAGTAGGTGAGGCTAGTCGGAATGCCATCGTTGTCGTAAACCAGCTCGGCTTTTTTGCCGTAATTATCGGCCTTCAGATTCTCGCCCTGGTCATTCAGCGTTTGAGAACTTCCAACAGGCTGTTCATCCACAGGTCTTGAATCCTTAACGGTTAACGTCGCACCGCCGGTGATATTAAACAGGGGTTGATTCGGACTCGTATGCTTAATCTTATGGCCGTTTAGATTCAGCGTGATATTGCTACCGTCTTTGCCGAGCTGAATTGTCGTACTGGTAGCAATATCTGTCGTAAGCGTAAAGTTGGCAGCGCCGCTGCCTTCTCCAGTTCAGATTTCAGCTTTTCCGCGCTATCTATCTCGTCGGATGCCGTTTCAGTCTGCCCACCTTCCGCGGCCGCCATCACAGCGTTGCCATCCGCCGGCTCGTTATCTTCGACCTGCAGCTTACCCTCAGGTTGATCCCCAGAGTGACCCTGCTCAACACCATTTGAGAGGTCGTCCTCGCCACCTTCGATAGCGCCACTATTCTGGTTTTCGCCATTTACGTTGGTACCGTCTACACCAGTCGCCCCGTCCGCAACGGTCTCCTCGGCTGCACCCGCCTGGGCATCGTTGGCAATGGCCTGCGAGATCGGAGGCATGACGAGCGACAGCACCAGGCTCAAAACGGAGGCTCCGCACAAAACGCCTGCCAGTACACGGCGCGTCGCTTTTTTACTCTGCTTAGATTTGTCTGAATTCGCTTTCATCGATGTCTCCTCCCCAAGAGACCGCGATCTTGCTCTTTCCCTATCAAACGTATCTGCGCAATCTGTAATTGCGCACGTTTAGTAGTGAATATTGTAACGATTGTTTGAACATCGGGGCAAAAAAACCGATAGTTTTGTAGCGAATTGTCAATTCTCTTGACATATGCCCGGTTTTACATCCGTTTATTCGCTATCTATTTTTTGTTTCTACTGGTAATTTGGTTGCCATCATTTTTTTAATGGCATTAGATTTATTTGCACAAATTTTTGCTCAAGAGCAAGCATCCCGCTCACGGTCGAAAATCGACCGTGAGCAGTAGGTCATTAACCGGAAGGAATATCCAACCAAACTGATGAGAATATCTTAAACCCATCGGTAGTTACAAGCGTAATGTTCAGACAACCATATTTGGATTTACGCGCAGATTTTAGGCATCAATTCGCCCAAATCGCCTGAGGCCACCACAAAGGTGCCTGTCCCCTTTGTGGTGGTTCTCCCCCGGCGCTAAAGCAGATGCTCCTCGATAAAGATCGCGATGCCGTCTTTGTCGTTGCTGGCGGTTACAAAATCGGCGGCGGCACGGGTGGCGTCGCTGCCGTTTGCCATGGCCACGCCCACGCCGGCGTCGGCCACCATGCAGGTGTCGTTGTCCGCATCGCCAAACACGCAGATGTTCTGGAGCTCCATGTCGTTGAGCTCCGCCACGCGCACAAGGCCGCGCGTCTTGGACACGCGCGGATCCATGAACTCGTAGAGCCGTTGCGTGGTTTGCAGAGCCGCCGCCTTAACAGTGTCATCGGCAAACGTCGACGCCCGCTCAATCACCCGCGGCATCACCTCGGGCGCCATGGTAAACATCACCTTGGGCTGCGGCTCGCGCAAAAACTCGGCAAAATCGACCACCTTGTAGGGCACGCCATCGACGCGCGACAGGTGCTCGACGCACGCGTTGCTCTCGGGCACGTAGAACACGCCGTCTCGGGGGCAGACGGGCGTTGCCGGAAGGTCCGCCATGTGCTTGCAGATGCGCGCGATGGTCTCGCCCGGCAGCGGATAGCTCAGCTCGTTGATGTCGTGCGCGCGGTCGATGACCTCGGCGCCGCCGCAGCCCACCATCACGTCCACCAGGCCTTCGATGCCCCAGAGCTCGTACATGGCCTCGGTCGCGTGGGCATCGCGCCCGGTGCACAAGCCAAAGAGCACGCCGCGCTCGCGCAGGGCGCGGATCGCCGCCACGGTGCGCGGGGACACCGTGTGCTGGCTCGTGAGCAGCGTGCCGTCGATATCGCAGAACACGGCTTTGATGTGGCTGAAGGAGGTGTCCATGGGGGCCTTTCTGGGTTGTGCGGCGGTGTGGGGTGTATTCGTGAACGGCGTACATGGTATACCAAGGCGCAGGCGCGGCCCGTCAAAGCAAAAACCACCACAAAGGTACCTGCTGGCCCCTTTGTGGTGGCCGAACCCGAAGGGTGGCCTGGCCCGGGGCGCAAAGCATCACAACATTCGACGTTTTTCGGCAAAATCGCGATTTTCGCTGAATGTTGTGATGGTTTTTACCGCCTCGCGGCACGATCAAAATGCCGGCGTCCAAACAGCAGCAACGCCGCGGGAACCGCCGTCACGACCATGCCTGCCCCCACGAGTGTCTGCTGCACGCCAAACGTCGCCGCCAGCCAAGGGGCAATCGCCAGCGGGGCTACGCCGGCAAACATGTTGCCAAAGCCCATGACCGAGTTGACGCGACCGAGTTGCTCGAGCGGGGCCGTCGTTTGCACGATCGTGTTGTGGAGCGGGTTGACGACGCCCCAAGCTATGCCCAGGGCGACCTGGCCGACAAGGGCCACACCCACGTACGGTGTCCCCACATAGAGCAGGCTTCCCAGGCCTACGGACATGAGTGCCACGAGCAGCGTCTTAAGGTTGACCAGGTGCGGCGGCAAGCGGAGCGCAACGACGGCGCCCAGCACCGCGCCCACGCCGCTGGCCGACGAGAGCCAGCCCATCCACTCAACGCCGACTCGTAGGACATCGCGGTAGAAGAACGACTCCAGCGGGTCGAAGGCGCCGTAGCCAAAGTTCGAGAGGAAGATGATGCAGAACAGCAGGGCGAGGACGCTGTTGGTGAAGACTGTCTTGATGCTGGTCGCGAAGGTGACGCGGGAAGATGTGTTGGGGTCGGGGCTTTGTCCCGCACGCCCCCCTTCCTCTGCCGAATCGGCATCCGCATGCCCGGCGACATGGCTGGTCTGCGGCCTAAAGCCCCAACCGACGACGAGCGCCAGCACGGTAAAGAGTATCATGAGCACGAACACCGCGCGCGACGACGCAGCCGCCGCGACAAAGCCGCCCAGCGTGGGGCCAACGATGATACTCACGTTTGAAAACATGGCGATGGCGGAGTTGATGTCTTTGAGTTCGACGGGGTCGTCGGTGAGATACGCCGGATAGGACGTGGCGATGGGCTGGGCGAATCCCATCACAAAGCCCAGGAGCACCGCGCCGAGCAGGACGATGCCGGTCGCGCTGCCAAAAACGAGAATCGCCGCGCCGGTTGCCAGCGTGCCAACGATACTCGCCCGGAAATGCCGGCACGGGCCCCAGGCGTCGAGCGCCGCGCCACCCGCAAAGGATCCCAGGATCACAAATACGTTCATAAACAGGACGGCCAGCGATGTCGCGACGACCGAGGCATCGTCTGCATAGGTGAGCGTTCCGATGACGCCGATAAAGTAGCTGGTCTGAAAACCGGTGTAGATGAGAAAGCGCATCGCCACCAGGCGCTTGGCCTGCACGGATAGCGATGGTTGAGGCTTTGAGAAAAGAGAGGCGAGCATGGAAACTCCTTGTTTCATACGAATGCGGACGGCGGGCAGTCGCCACCGTCTGTCAAATCAATCTATCCGCATGAAACATTAAGGACGCATCAAGCCCCTTTTCTCCGTTTTTCGCCCGTCATGAACTGCTTGGTAGATTGTAAGGCATGTCCCACGCATCTACTAAAGCAAAAACCATCACAAAGGTGCCTGGCCCCTTTGTGGTGGAAATGGCGTTTGCCCAGATAAAACCTGCCGAAACAAACCTGTCCCTTTTTGGCTGGTTTTAGGCCAGATGGTCCTGAATCAGATCGCAGATGGCTCGGGCGTCGTTGATGTTGATGGCTCGGGTCGCAAATCCGGCGTCGAAGGCCTGGCGTGCCAGGGCCTCGTTGCAGGCAAGGGCCAGCGTGTGACCGTCGACCAGGTCGAGCGAGCTCTTGCCGCGCAGACGGTCGACACCAGAGCGCGCGACCACGATGTTGTCGAAGCCCTCGGTCTTGTAGCCCTCGATGATCACCACGTCGACATCGTTGTAGCGCGACAGCAGCTCACGCGCGGGCATCTCGTCCTCCTCGCGCGTGTCGGCATACTCCGCCCAGCGCGTGGCGCAGATGAGGCCCACGTGCTTGGATCCGGCTTGGTGATGGCGCCACGTATCCTTAGCAGGCACATCGATATCAAAGCCGTGGTGCCCGTGATGCTTGAGCGAGCCCACGCGCAGGCCGCGACGGGTGAGCTCGGCAATGACCTTCTCGACGAGCGTGGTCTTGCCCGAGTTTTGGTAGCCGATAAACGCGATCGCGGGGACGGCCGGAGTGGGATCTGCGGGCGCGACGGCGACGGGTGCGCTCGCGGGCGCGTCGCCCGCGGCCCCCACGGACTCAACGGCAGCCGCCTGGCGTTCGGCGCGATCCCACACACCCGAGCGCCCGCCTTCCTTGTGCAGCAGGCGCACGTCGACGATCTCCATGCCGCGATCGACGGCCTTGCACATGTCATAGATGGTCAGACACGCGGCACTCGCGCCGGTCAGGGCCTCCATCTCGATACCCGTCTTGCCCGTCACGCCCGCCGTGACCAGCACGTGAAAGCCAACCTGTCCGTCCGCGCGCGCCGGCGCCCAGCCCTCGGGCACGTCCTCGGCCGGCGTCCCCGCCGGAGCGATGGGTGCAATGTCGCACTTGCTCTTGGTAATGAGGAGCGGATGGCACATGGGGATGATGTCGCTCGTGCGTTTGATGGCCATAATGCCCGCCACGCGCGCGCAGGCAAGCACGTCGCCCTTTTTGGCGCGGTCCTGCAGCACCATGGCCTGCGTCTCGGGATGCATGAGGATGGTGCCCTCGGCGATGGCGATGCGATGGGTCTCGGCCTTGTCGGACACGTCGACCATGCGTACCTCGCCCTTGGCGTCCACATGCGTCAGCTCGTCGCGACGGGCGTCACGGACAGGCTCGGTGGCAGCACTGGCAAACGGCTGCGCGGACGCGGACTCAGCGGCGTTGCTGGCAGTCGGCTGTGCGTCTGCAACGGCATCGGTGGCCGCCGCCGTGACTTTGCGGGCAGACATCGCGGCCCTGCGAGCGGCCTTGGTGGCATCGGCGTACCTGCTCTTGGCCATATGATCATCCTCCGATTTGGGACATAAATCGTTGCGTGCCCTCAATTATCGCGTGTTCCTGCGGTTTGTGGGCCACGGCATCGCGCCAAATCGAAAGTACCTGCATATCATCACCACGGCGCAGGGCGTCGCGCACCGAATACTCGGCATCGCTGAACAGGCACGGACGCACGTTGCCATCGGCCGTCAGGCGCAGACGATTGCAATTCGCACAAAAATGGTTGGACATGGCGCTAATGAAGCCAACCGTTCCCGCCGCGCCCGGAAAGTGCCAATAGCGCGCAGGGCCCGCGCCGGCAGGAGCGTCGTTGATGTCGAGCGGCTCGAGCTCGCCCAGTCCCGTCGCAGCGGCCCCGGCATTGATGCGCGCCCGCAGCTCGTCACTCGGCACGGTATCGCTCGCGTCCCACAGCGCCGGATTGAGCGCAGGCGCATGCGGGTCCACAGCGCAATGCGAGCTCGTACGCTCGTCGCCGATGGGCATGTATTCGATAAAGCGCAGGTGGATGGGGCGGTCGAGCGTGAGCCGCGCGAGGGCTGCCACATCCTGGTTGAGCCGGCGCACAACAACGCAGTTGACCTTAACGGGCTCAAAGCCCCAAGCCAGCGCTGCGTCGATGCCCGCCATGGTCTGCTCGAGTCGACCCAGGCGCGTGATCTTTCCAAAGAGCGTAGGGTCGAGTGTGTCGAGCGAAATGTTGACGCGGTTAAGACCGGCGTCTTTGAGCTGCGGCGCCAGCTTGGGAAGCAGGGCGCCATTGGTGGTAAGCGAGATGTCCTCGATCTGCGGGATCGCGCGGATGTCGCGAATGAGCGGAATGATGCGGCGGCTGACCAGCGGCTCGCCGCCCGTCAGGCGCACGCGGCGAATGCCCTCTCCCGCCACCAGGCGCACAAAGCGGGCGATTTCCTCGGCGCTGAGCAGCTCGTCGTGTGCGCGGGGCGCCACGCCATCGGCCGGCATGCAATAGATGCAGCGGAAATTGCACTTGTCGGTAACGGCAATGCGCAGGTAGTTGATATCGCGGCCAAAGCCGTCATGTTGCACGTGCCCGTCCACGCAGCCCTCCCCTCACGCGGCGTTTTATTCTTCGGAAAACATAATACCCCACGAGAGAATCATGCCGACACCCGTACGACAGGACAGGTCGCTTCGAGCAGAACGGACTTTCCAAGCCCATCCTCAGCACAGACCATCACAACATTCGATGCTTTTCCCGTTTTTGGCAAAAAACGTCGAATGTTGTGATGGTTTGCCTGCCCACGGCACCCCGTAGAAGGACCAATGCGCCCCTAAAGACCGCCGTCCCAGTGCCGAATCACGAATTCTCGCAGGTCGTTCTGACGTTTCTGGAACGCTTCGCTCCGGTCGCACTTAAGGCCCATAGCGAGCGCGATGGCGTTCATCGCCCGGTGTAATTGCAGCTGATGGGCAAACTGAGTCCCGGTGAGGACGATCATCCTAAAGCCCAGCGCGCTCAGCACGGTCATACGCTCCGCATCCGACGCGCTGCGCTGTTTATCAAGATGGTCCGAGCCGTTGTATTCAATCCCCGTACCGCTCGCAGGCGCATATACGTCGATCTCGAAATACCCGGACTTAGCGAGATACTTGAACTCGTTGGGAACATCGACCCGACGGTTGAGCTCGATCTTGGCGTATCCCAGCCCTCCCTGGGAACGTTTTGCTACGACCATGATTGCGGTAGCCGTCTCCATGGGCGACCGCGCGCCATCGTGCACGCGCTTGAGCACGGCGGCCGCGCGTATAGCCCCCTGACGAGATCGGTTCTCATTGCAATAGGCAATCAAGTCGGCAACGGTATACCTCTGCCCCATCTCGATATAATCGCCTGTCGACAGATGATTCAAATGGTATCGGGCGCAGATTTCGTAGCCATATTCCAGCTGTTCGGGCTCGCTCATCCACGAACCCGCTTGGACAAAGCACATGGCCTCATCAACCACCAGAAGGCCCTCTGCCACCTCGATAAGATGGCCTGGAGGTACCGGCGCCCCAAACACGTGGCACCTAAATCCAGCCGGCGTCGAGCGCTCAAAATCGAAGTTGACGAGCGTGTCGATATGATCGAGCTCTTCTCGTGGAATACCAAGTGAGACCAGATAGTCGGTAACGATCCCAACTGCCGTTGAAGTCCTCAGCCCCTTGGCATCGAGTCCCAATTTGGGCAGGCTCGCGGTCGGTTCCGCCTCGTTAGCAAGCGAGTCCTCATCGTATAGGCTGCTTGCTCGCGAGGGCGGCTCGGACGGGCGCGCCACGTTGTGGTACAGCCAGGCAGTCTTATGGGACAGGACGATCGGCAGGTCCATGAGCCCTCCAATGGAGTCGGATAACCAACCTTATTCCCCTGCCCACGGGTCCGCACACCTTCGTGCGCAAGAAAGCGATTCCACCCGGTCGAGTGGTAGAAAAACCATCACAACATTCGATGCTTTTCCCGATTTTGGCAAAAAACGTCGAATGTTGTGATGGTTTGAGGCGAGGTGAGGAGCATGGAGGGACCAAAGCATCGTGCTCGGGGCGCGACTTTTTTCGCCCCATTGTCGACACAAACCTTGACTCTACAATCGTTGTAGGGTTTTCACTACACTGGTACGTAAACAAA
>OJAI01001700.1_pt1 | contig 11122 bp, 8 predicted proteins | sample 1588891 | NCBI WGS metagenome assembly OJAI01 (sample SAMN03283255) | human gut metagenome | biome: human-associated habitat; material: feces | host: Homo sapiens | place: USA | collected 2013 | reverse complement strand
CAGCCGCCGGAGCGGTGCTTAAGCCGCAAGGCGGGAATTGTGCGGTGTTGCCTTAGGTTATTTGTACAGCATTGCTGAACGCCTTGCGCTTAGCGCAGGACCAGTTTGCCGTTTTCGGCGTCCACAGTCAGGGTATCGCCGGGCACATGGTTGCCGCCGATGATCTCTTTTGCGATCATGGTTTCCACGTTGGCCTGGATATACCGCTTCAGCGGGCGGGCACCATAGATGGGGTCATAGCCGTCATCCACAATCACGCTCTTGGCTGCATCGGTCACAACCAGCTTCAGCTGCTTGTCAGCCAGGCGGCTGCGCAGGTCAGCCAACATCAGATCCACAATGCCGCCAATCTCATCCTTGGTCAGGCTCTTGTAGTAGACAATATCGTCCAGACGGTTCAGGAACTCCGGACGGAACTGGCGCTTGAGCAGCAGGTCGATCTTGTCACGCGCTTCGGCGGACAGTTCGTTCTTGCCGTTGGCACGGTTCTTTTCCAGGTCTTCCAGAATGATGTCAGAGCCAAGGTTGGAGGTCAGGATGATGATGGTGTTCTTAAAGTCCACGGTACGGCCCTGGCTGTCGGTAATACGGCCATCGTCAAGGACTTGCAGCAGAATGTTGAACACATCCGGGTGGGCTTTTTCCACCTCATCAAACAGCACAACGCTGTAGGGATGGCGGCGCACAGCCTCGGTCAGCTGACCACCCTCCTCATAACCCACATATCCCGGAGGCGCACCGATCAGACGAGACACACTGAATTTCTCCATGTATTCCGTCATATCGATACGAACCATGTTCTTTTCATCGTCAAACAGGGCCTGGGCCAGCGCTTTGGCCAGCTCGGTCTTGCCAACGCCCGTGGGGCCAAGGAACAAAAAGCTGCCAATGGGGCGGTTCGGGTTTGCAATGCCGGCGCGGGAGCGCAGGATAGCGTCCGAAACCTTCTGCACGGCTTCGTCCTGGCCGATCACGCGCTGATGCAGCACTTCGGGCAGGCGGAGCAGCTTTTCGCGCTCGCCCTCCACCAGCTTCTCCACAGGGATGCCGGTCCAGCGGGCCACAATGCGGCTGATCTCTTCGGCCGTCACGCGGTCACGCAGCAGGCTTTGCTCCTTCTTGTCGGCAGCAATCTTTTCTTCGGCTTCCAGCTGGCGCTGCAGGTCGGGCAGTTTGCCGTATTGCAGCTGACCAGCCTTGGCGTAATCGCCGTTGCGGGTCGCCTTTTCAATTTCGGCCTTGGTGGTTTCTACCTCGGCGCGCAGGCTCTGCACCTTATTGATGGCGTTCTTCTCGTTCTCCCACTGAGCTTTCTTGGAATTGAAGGAATCGCGCAGTTCGGCCATTTCTTTTTCGATGGCGGCAAGGCGCTGCTTGGACATTTCATCGGTTTCTTTCTGCAAAGAAGCCTGCTCGATCTGCAGCTGGGTGATCTTATGGTTCAGGTCATCCAGCTCTGCGGGCATGGAGTCCAGCTCGGTCTTGACCATTGCGCAGGCTTCATCCACCAGGTCGATGGCTTTATCCGGCAGGAAACGGTCGGTAATATAACGGTTAGACAGCGTTGCTGCCGCAATCAAAGCGCCATCCTGAATTTTAACGCCATGGTACACCTCATAGCGCTCTTTCAGGCCACGCAGGATGGAGATGGTATCCTCCACCGTGGGCTCCTGCACCATAACGGGCTGGAAACGGCGTTCCAGAGCGGGGTCTTTCTCGATATACTGGCGGTACTCGTCCAGGGTGGTGGCGCCAATGCAGTGCAGCTCACCGCGGGCCAGCATCGGCTTTAAGATGTTGCCGGCATCCATTGCGCCGTCGGTTTTACCGGCGCCCACAATGGTGTGCAGCTCATCAATGAACAGGATGATCTTGCCTTCGCTCTTTTTAACTTCGTTCAGAACGCTCTTCAAACGTTCCTCAAACTCGCCGCGGTACTTAGCACCGGCGACCAGAGCGCCCATATCCAGGCTGAACACGGTGCGGTCTTTCAGGTTTTCGGGCACATCGCCGCGCACGATACGCTGGGCAAGGCCCTCAGCGATAGCCGTTTTACCAACGCCAGCTTCACCGATCAGCACAGGGTTGTTCTTGCGCTTACGGGACAGGATGCGGATAACATTGCGGATCTCGGAATCACGGCCAATGACGGGGTCCAGCTTGTTGGCACGGGCGGCTTCCACCAGATCCTGGCCATATTTTTTCAGGGCGTCATAGGTGGATTCGGGGTTATCAGTGGTCACGCGCTGGTTGCCGCGCACGGCGGACAACACCTGCATGAACTTTTCCGGTGTGATGCCAAACTGCTTGAACAGCTCGCCAGCCACGCGGCCGGGGCGCTGCAGCATGCCCATAAAGACATGCTCCACGCTGATATATTCATCCTTCATCTGCTGGGCCTGCTTTTCAGCGGCGGTCAGGGCCTGGTCCAGCTCATTGGAGATATAGACTTTATCGGGGTCACGGCCGGAACCCGTCACATGCGACAGCTGGGAAACTTTTTCCGCTGCGGCAGCTTCAAAGGTACCGGGGTCAACGTTCATCTTGGTCAGCAGCTGGGGGATCAGGCCGTCCTGCTGCTGGGTCAGGGCCACCAGCATGTGCTCCTGTTCCAGCGCCTGGTTGGAATATTCAATTGCCAAACGCTGGGCAGCCTGCAGGGCTTCCATCGTTTTTTGGGTAAATTGGTTGGTATTCATATCGCAAACCTCCTTTATCGGCAACGATAATGGTTTTCTATCTATTAGCAGCGAACCGGTTCAAGTGCTGCTTCGTGCCCGGCGGCTTGATATCCTTGCAGGTTCAAGGGCGTTATGCGGAAGCATTATCTTTATTAGCACTCTATCTGTTCGACTGCTAATATTGTAACACATAGCCAACCGTTGTCAATAGGGTAAATTGAAAAAGATTTATGAACTGTCAAAAAGTTTCCTGCTTTTTCGGGCGTTTTCCATCTTGCAAGATTTTGGATACAAGTATACAGTAGAATTAGAAAGTGAAGAAGCACAAAAAGCCAAAACGACAAAGGATCCGCCCATGAAACCTATTTTGATTGTGGATGACGAAGCGCCCATCCGTGCGCTGATCCGCCTGACGCTGGAGCGCGCGGGCTACACCTGTGACGAAGCTGCCACCGGCACCGAGGCCGCCGATAAAATTGAAGCAAACACCTATGATCTGGCCCTGCTGGACATTATGCTGCCCGGCCCCGATGGGTACGAGCTGCTGGACTACCTGCGCAGCGTGCAGACCCCGGTGATTTTTTTGACCGCCAAAACCGCGGTGGCGGACCGTGTGCGTGGGCTGCACCTGGGCGCGGATGATTACATTACCAAGCCGTTCGAGCCCACCGAGCTTGTGGCACGGGTGGAAGCGGTGCTGCGCCGCTGTGGTAAAGCCCAGGGTACTCTTGCTGCTTTTGATGTGGTGCTGGACCCGGCCGCCCGCCGGGTAACGCGCAGCGGCACCCCGCTGCACCTGACCCCGCGGGAATTTGACCTGCTGGAAGTATTGCTGCGCAACCGCGGCATTGTGCTGTACCGCGAAGTGCTCTATGAGCGCGTGTGGGGGCTGGATGCCGAGTATGACAGCCGCACGCTGGATCTGCACATCCAGCGGCTGCGCAAAAAGCTGGGCTGGAAGAACGAGATCCGCACCGTATTCCGTGTGGGCTATGTGCTGGAGCGCGGGGAATGAGCGCCGCTTTGCCTATCCTTTTATATATTATATAAAGCAGGAGTTTTGCCATGAAGTTTGCCCACAAGCTGACCCTTGCCCTGCTGGTGGTGCTGGCAGTTGTGCTTTCGCTGTGCAACACAGTGCTGATCGGGCAGCAGTTCCGGCAGGAGCTGCACACCGCGCAGGAAACGTTATCCGCAGACTGGCAGCGGGAAAGCCGCGCCATGCAGCGCACCTTGGTCACACCCGGCAGCGGCAGCCTGGCCGCACGGGTGGGCAGCTATTTGCAGGCCATCACCGAGCAGAACAGCCTTGCCTGCGCCGCTTACAGTGTGGATGGAACCTCCCTGTATTATGCCCTGCCCACCGCGGTTCCCTTATCCGAAGTGGAAGCCCTGCTTGCCCAGGATGGCGAGCCGCGCATGGTGCTGGCGAACAACCATACCCTGCTGTGCGCCGGAACGGTCGTTCTGCCGGAGCGCTGCATCACCTTGGTCATTGCGCAGGATGCCGCCCCCGTGTGGCAGGCGCGGCAGGCCCGCACCCGAAATGCACTGATCGCAGAACTTTTGGCCATGGTGCTGGCCGGGGGCCTGGTTCTGCTGCTCTGCCGCCGCATGACCCGCCCGCTGGAGCAGCTGGAGCAGGCCAGCCGCCAGATTGCCGCCGGGGCCTACAGCCAGCGCACGGCCATCCATGGCAGTGACGAAATTGCCAGTTTAAGCCGCAGCTTTGACGAGATGGCCCAGGCGGTGGAGGGCACCGTGCAGACCTTGCAGCAGAACGCCCGCCAGAAAGATGATTTTGTGGCCGCGTTTACCCACGAGCTGAAAACCCCGATGACGAGCATCCTCGGCTTTGCCGATATCCTGCGCAGCGGCGAGGTGAGCCCCGCCACCCGCCGCACCGCCGCTGATTATATCTACCACGAAAGCAAGCGGTTGGAAGCGTTGAGCGGGAACCTGTTGGCTTTGATGGGGCTGGAACAACAGCCCCCGCAGCTGGAAGCCGTACCCCTGGGCCGTGTGCTGCAAAGCCTGCGCCGCGCCCTGCCCCAGGGCAGCCCGGTGCCCACCCTACCCCGCAGTGACGCCGTGGTGCTGGCCCAGCCGGAACTGTTGTGCGATATGCTGTACAACCTGATCCAGAATGCCCGCAAAGCCACCCCGGCGGATGGCAAAGTGGAAGTGCTGCTGGACGAAACACCCATCCGGCTGACCATCCGCGTACAGGATACCGGCTGCGGCATTCCGCCGCAGGAACTGGCCCGCATTACCGAGCCGTTTTATATGGTAGACAAATCCCGTGCACGGGAGCAGGGCGGCAGCGGCATGGGGCTTGCCCTGTGCGCCAGAATTGCCGCCTTGCACGGCACAACGCTGCAATTTGCAAGTGTGCCCAGCCAGGGAACCACGGTCAGCTTCTGCCTGCAAAAAGCGGGCAGCCAACCGGAGGTGGAGCCATGAGGGAAAGAAAAATGTTTTTTCCGCCTGCACTGCGGTTGGCTGCTGTGGCTATTGCACTTTCTGCAGCGGCTTTGGCCCTGCCGCTGCCGGTTTTTGCCGTGCTGGACCGTGCCGCCGGGCACAGCATTGCGGTGCAGCAGGATGCTGAAGCGTTAAGCCCCGCCGGGCGCAGCTGTGCTGCCGCACGGGAGCTTTACTGCTGGCGTATGACCTGGCAAAATACATCCCGCACCATGGTGGAGCCTGATTCAACTCCAGCCAGCACTGCCCCCACCCTTGCCGCGGTACAGCAGCTGCAGGCGGCCGGGGTACTGCCTGCCAGCATGGCGGATGTGCTTCTTTCCGCCATGCAGCAAACAGACAGTTGTACTACCTACACTGACGATACCGGCCAGAGCGAATATGTTTTTACATCCGATGAGAACCATGTCACCCTCACCCTGACAGCCAGCGGCCTGCCCGTTGGGTTTACGGTGGAGCAGTGCAGCTTTGCGGATTCCGCGCTGGATGAAATAGCGGATGCTTACGCCGCATTTTTAGGCGGGGATGCGATCACCGATTGGGAAACACTGCCCCTGCAGCTGCACGAGCCCTGCGCGGTACGCTACAGCGTCAGTGCCCAGCTTTACCTTTGCGTGGCCCGCAGCGGGCAAGGGCTGCGGGTGTCGGCAGCATCGCTCTCCCCGCAGGATGCCGCCGCTTACCGCGGGGATGTTACGCCATAAAGGAGGTCTGCCCCATGAAAAAGACGTTCAACCAGACCATGCCGTGCGCTGTGCGCCTGGCTGCACTGCTGCTTGTGCCCGCCGTTTGTGTTGCCTTTTCCGGCTGCAGCGCTGTGCCGGGCTCTTCCGGCAGTTCTGCGGCGGAGCCGTCCCCCTCCCCTGCCGCCGCGGAACCGGCAGCGAAACCTGATCTGCCCAGCCTGCGCCCACTGTACCAGGGGGATGAAAACGGATATTATACCTTCATGACTGCCGCTTCGGGTGATTACCAGCAGGTGCTCTATGCGGACTACCAGACCGGTACCCAGGCCCCGGCCTGCCATATTACCGACTGCACACATGACAGCCCAAGCTGCCCAGCCTGCTTTTTTACCGGCGTGCCCGTCACGCTGCCCTGCCCGGTTGGGGACGGCACTTATCTTTCCTTTGTCTATGGATATGATTCCGACGGCATGTCCATCGTGCGGCTGAATCAGGATTACGGCGTGGAACAGGTACTGTACCACTGCAATTACATTTCAAGTTTCTATTGCTACACGGACGGTTCTTCCCTCTGGTTTTCCACCTGCCCCAGCGGGGACAGCTATGACCGCATCAAACGCCTCGATCTGTCCACCGGCGGCATCACCACCCTGTTTGATGCCGGGGATACCAGCGGGCAATCCGCCAACATCATCGGCTGCACCGGGCGGCAGCTGGTGGTTTCGGTATCTCCTTATTATGACAGCAGCGAGCCACAGACTTCCTGCCTGTATCTAGTAGATGCCGACACCGGCACGGCAGAACTGCTGCGGGAATACCCGATCACCAACGCTTCCGCCGGGCGCACCACTCATATAAGCACCGCTGTGCTGGACGATACTTTATATGAATATGACTACACCACCGGCGAGCTGACCGCCACCGGGCTGGCTGACCGGCAGACCCGCACCGTAACCGATGCCCTGCCGCCTGACCCATATGAGGGGCGCGGTGCGTTTGATGTGACAATTACCCGCATCCTGAACGGCCAGCTGGTTGTGGAGTACTATTCCAACGACTGGACGGACGACAACGCCGAAACAAAAACACCCGTCTACCTGGTTGACCTTGCCGCCGGCACCGTAGCGGAAAAGCCCGCCCTGCCGCCGCTGAACTGGAACGGGTACGACCACACCAGCACCACCATCATGGCCCAGCTGCAAGACCGGCTGCTGGTGCTCTGCCGTACGGAGCCATACACCCGCACCACAACCGGAACGGACGGCGCACCCTACACGATTCAATCCTCCCACCGCTATTTTGGGCTGATCTCGTATGCCGATTACCTGACCGGCACCCCGAATTATACCGAGGTTGGGATGCTGGATTAAGCCGGGTATTTTGTTCCAAATTCTGCGCTTTTATTCTGCAAGAAAGCCGATGCTAAGGCAACACCTCCAGCAATTTGTAGGGGACGATGCTTGCATCGTCCCGCTGGATGGGCCTTGTTGCATTGCTTGCTTTCAAAAAACAATCTCCCTCACACACCATGCATTTTCCCAAACGTCCCCGCCGCCTGCCGCAAATCAGGCGGCATTTTTGTGTTCCTTTCCTGTTTTATGGCAACTATCCCCCGCCGCCCTTGATTTTACCCACCAAAACCTTTACAATAAGATTAAATATTACCGCTTTTGCGGAAAGGAAGTAAGATCATGGATCAGTCCAGCAAATACAGCATCAATACCCTGTGCGTACAGGGCGGCTATACCCCCGGCAACGGCGAACCCCGCCAGATTCCCATTGTGCAGAGCACCACTTTCAAATATGATAGCTCCGACGATATGGGCAAGCTGTTTGACCTGCAGGCCAGCGGTTATTTTTATTCCCGCCTGCAAAACCCCACCTGCGATACCGTCGCCGCCAAGATTACCGAACTGGAGGGCGGCACCGCCGGTATGCTGACCGGTTCCGGCCAGGCAGCCAACTTCTTTGCCCTGTTCAACATCTGCAACGCGGGCGACCACATCGTTTCTTCCAGCTCCATTTACGGCGGCACCTTCAACCTGATCTCCGTCACCATGGCAAAGATGGGCATTACCGCCACCTTTGTCTCGCCTGACTGTACCGAGGAAGAGCTGAACGCCGCGTTCCAGCCCAACACCAAGGCTGTCTTTGGCGAAACCATTGCCAACCCCGCCCTGACGGTGCTGGATATTGAAAAGTTTGCCAATGCAGCCCACGCCCACGGTGTGCCGCTGATTGTGGATAACACCTTTGCCACCCCCGTCAACTGCCGCCCCATTGAATGGGGTGCCGATATCGTGACCCATTCCACCACCAAGTACATGGACGGCCACGGCGCAACCCTGGGCGGTGCCATTGTGGACGGCGGCAAGTTCGACTGGATGGCTCATGCCGATAAGTTCCCCGGCTTGTGCACCCCTGATGACAGCTACCACGGTATCACCTATGCCGAGCACTTTGGCAAGGAGGGCGCTTTCATCACCAAGGCAACCGCACAGCTGATGCGTGACTTTGGCTGCGTGCAGAGCCCCATCAACGCCTACATGCTCAACCTTGGCCTGGAAAGCCTGCATGTGCGCATGGCCCGCCATTGCGAGAACGGCCAGGCTGTGGCAGAGTTTTTGGCCAGCCACCCGAAGATTGCCTATGTGAACTACTGCGGCCTGCCGGGCGATAAGTACCATGCTGTTGCCGAAAAGTACCTACCCAATGGTTCCTGCGGCGTTGTCAGCTTTGGCGTAAAGGGCGGGCGCGAAGCCGCCGCTGCCTTTATGGGCCACCTGAAGATTGCCGCCATTGAGACCCATGTGGCCGATGCCCGCACCTGCTGCCTGCACCCCGCCAGCTCCACCCACCGCCAGATGAACGACGAGCAACTGATTGCCGCCGGTGTTCAGCCCGACCTGGTGCGCATGAGCTGCGGTCTGGAAGATAAGAACGACCTGATCCACGATATTGCCCAGGCACTTGACCAGATCTGACCGTTAAGGAGTTTACTGTTTATGCCTTTGATCATTCCCAAAGAGCTGCCCGCCTATGGCGAACTTTCGCGCGAGAACGTGTTTGTCATGCACCAGCAGCGTGCGCAGACCCAGCAGATCCGTCCCCTGCGCATCCTGATTTTGAACCTGATGCCCACCAAAATTGTAACGGAAACCCAGCTGGCACGCCTTTTGGCCAACAGCCCCCTGCAGGTGCAGCTGACCTTTTTGCAGACCAAGACCCATGATACCACCCACACCCCGCAGGAGCACATGAAGGCGTTTTATAAAACCTTTGATGCGGTGCGCAATGAGCGCTTTGACGGCATGATCATCACCGGTGCCCCCATTGAGGACCTGGACTATGAGGATGTGGACTACTGGAACGAGCTGTGCGAGATCATGGATTACAGCCGCGAAAACGTATATTCCACCATTCATCTGTGCTGGGGTGCGCTGGCCGGGCTGTATTACCACTTCGGCGTGCGCAAGGTACACCTGCCAGAAAAAATGTTCGGCGTGTTCGAGCACCGCGTGGTGCGGCCCGCCAATCCGCTGGTGCGCGGTTTTGACGAAATATTCTATGCCCCGCACAGCCGCTGGGCCGGGCTGAACCGCGCCGATATTGATGCCGCCCCGGAGCTGCGCATGCTGGCCGAAAGCGATGTTGCCGGCCCCATGCTGCTTTCTACCGAGTCCGGCCGCCAGATTTTTGTCATCGGCCACCCGGAATACGACAAGTACACTTTGGATGCCGAGTACCGCCGCGATGTAAAGGCGGGCAAGGAAATTCATGTGCCGGTCAACTATTACCCGGACGATGACCCCAACAAGGACCCCATTTTCCGCTGGCGTGCCCATGCGCACCTGCTGTATACCAACTGGCTGAACTACTATGTCTACCAGAACACCCCCTATGACCTGGATGATCTGGAAGCCGTGGTGGACCCGCCCCGCACCTGAGGAGGACGTATGCCGAAGATCAGTGCCTGTATTGTGGCATACTGTGATTATGATGAAGTGTGCGCTGCCGTGCGCAGCGTGCTGGCCAACACCCCTGGCGATGACTTTGCCCTGTATGTGGTGGATAACGCCAGCCCGGATGTCTGCGGCCCCCGCCTGGCGCAGACAGATTTTGGCGATGCTCGCGTGCAGGTGATCTGCCTGCCCAAGAACCTCGGCTTCGGCAAGGGCCACAACAGCATTATGGACCGCCTGACCAGCGATGTACACTTTATCCTGAACCCGGATGTGATCATTCACGATGACATCCTGCCCCAGATGGCGCAATGGCTGCTGGACCACCCCGGCGTTGTGATGGCCACGCCGCAGCTCTATTTTCCGGATGGGCGCATCCAGAACCTGCCGCGCCGCAAGCCCACCCCGTGGCTGCTGCTGGCCCGCCAGCTGGCCCCGCGGTTTGGCGGTGTGATGCAAAAAGCTGACGAACATTACACCATGCAGGATGAGGACCTGACGATCCCCCGCCCCATTGAGTTTTGCACCGGCAGCTTTGCCGCCATCCGCACCGATGTGTTCAAAACCATCGGCGGTTTTGATCCCGAATACTTTATGTATGTGGAGGATGCCGACCTGACCCAGCGTGCTCTGCGCCAAGGGCTTGTCTACCTGCTGCCGCAGTTCACCGCCACCCACGCCTGGCACCGCGACCCCATGCGGGACGCAGGCAAGTTCAAAATGCAGTTGAAGAGCATGGGCCGGTATTTCAAAAAATGGGGCATCGGCAAGGGGAATGTGTAAACGGGTTATTGTTTCAGCAAAAAACACTTGCACTTATTGAGACCGCAGAGGTGCATATTGTGCGCACTTGCCGCCTCTTCTTCGTTATCTCCCAAATTTAGCACTTGACGCACACGGCGTGAACAGATATAATAGAAATGTTCACGAGGTGTTGCGCAGCTGGTAGCGCGCGTGGTTTGGGACCACGAGGCCGCAGGTTCGAGTCCTGTCACCTCGACCAAAATAAAAGCCGTAGATTCGTTAGAGTCTACGGCTTTTATTATTTTAAGTACACACTTTTATAGCTTTTTCGCAAATCAACTTTCAGGGAATCCACTTTTTACTATTTTGCAGTCCCACTATAAATGCTATGTAATGGTTACAGCATCCATCGTTCCAGCATCCGGATGATATTTGAGCGCGATCGTTGTTTTCCGCTGGCGAGGGAATCCATCTGTTCCGAATTGAAAACAAAGCACGTTTCAAATTTATGGCAACACCGCATAATTCCCGCCTTACGGCTTAAGCACCGCTCCGGCGGCTGCGG
>OJAI01001693.1_pt1 | contig 11182 bp, 10 predicted proteins | sample 1588891 | NCBI WGS metagenome assembly OJAI01 (sample SAMN03283255) | human gut metagenome | biome: human-associated habitat; material: feces | host: Homo sapiens | place: USA | collected 2013 | reverse complement strand
TTAAGGGTGGTTGCAGTCTTTTTTTATTGCGCGTTTTTTTACAGCCCCTTTTTTTGTTGCAAAATTTAAACGATTTCGCATTTTTGCAAAATCTTATCATATAGTTTAATATATTTACGAATATATACTTTCTACTTTTGTTGTATTTTCATTCAAAACGCATATAAAACGTTTAAGATTTTCGTAATAAGAAAACTTTTAGCTGATTTGTTATAGTTTTTATATAAGTTCCACATTAACTAAAACGTTTTAATATGATTAATTATCCAAATTTTATATAATAAATTAACATGAAATAAGTAAAATTCATATTAATATCTTCGTATATAATATTTTACACAATATCTGTTTACTGTTTGTTCACATTGGCATATAATTATATATGGATTAAGATATGTGACATATAAGTATAGAACTGCTGTTGCCAATGTAAAAAGAAACGAAAATCTCAGAAATTTTCGGTTCTTTTTAGTTTTTTAGAGGTTATTATTGCGAAAGGAGGATATGCCAAAGGGCATAATCATGAACATGATCAAAGCTTATATCAGGATAAACGATCTTAATGACATCAAGACTTTGCATGAAGCGGCTTTAAGCTACAAATACGATCTGGTGGTGCAGTCAGGAACAAAAATACTCAATCCAAAATCACTTATGGGTATTTTCGGTCTTGGCACAAAGAAAACTGTATCGCTGGTAGCTAAATATGACGACAAGCGTGATTTTCTCGAAAAATTCGGTGATCTGATCTCAACTTAGATCATTCCTTATAAAAGCGTTCTGCTGCTGCGGAGCGCTTTTCTCTTTTGCCCTTGTAATCACAAGAGCTATATGTTATAATAGTACAAAAAAGACAAGGAGATAACTAATGAGCGTAAAAATAATATTGCTTGCACTGGAAACTTTGCTGTTGTTTCTGTTTCTTGTACCATTACCTGTTATATGCTCGGGCAACCTGCTTGGCATCATCGTTTCGGTGATGCTAATGATCATAACGGCAAACTGGACAAAATTCTGCGGTATTATAACAAAAATATGGGGACATGGCGCAGGTAAATTCGGGCTTATCTTTGTAAGCACATTGATACTTGCTGGGATAATATATGTGGGCATTCTTTCCATACTTATGTACAAAGCACAGGAAAACCGCCCTGAAAAAGCCAATGTTATAGTTGTACTTGGCTGTCAGGTAAAAGGCGAACGCCCCTCACGAATGTTACGCAGACGACTTGACGCTGCAATTACGGCTATGAACGACAATCCCGATACGCTTTGTATAGTTTCAGGTGGCAAGGGTGATGATGAGAAAATAAGCGAAGCCTTGGCAATGAAAAATTACCTTCTTGAAAAAGGCATGGACAGCGACAGGATAATAATGGAGGACAAGTCCACTTCAACTTACGAAAATATCCAAAACTCTCTCAAGATACTCGATGAACTCGGCATGAGCCATGATATGACTATCGTCACAGACGGATTTCATCAATACCGTGCAAGCCTTATAGCAAAGGCTCAGGGCGTGGAGAATGTCACCGCTTATTCAGCCTACACCGAGCCACGATACCTGTTCACATATTGGGTGAGAGAGTGGCTTGGGCTAACGCACTTTTTCATGCTTGGCAGCTAACTAAATTTCACGAAAATTTGCACAAAAAGCTATTGAAAACAGCACAAAGGTATGCTAGAATAAAGTCATAAATAAATGAAAATCGGAGGTTAAAACATGAAAAATATACCAGAAGTAAAACTTGGCATCGTTGCAGTTTCAAGAGATTGCTTCCCTATGTCGCTTTCAGAATCAAGACGTATCAAGGTCTGTCAGGAGTACAAAAAGGCTTACGGAGATATCTACGAATGTCCTACAGTTGTGGAGAACGAGAATGATATGCTCAAAGCCCTTGACGAGGTAAACACAGCAGGCTGTAACGCACTTGTTGTATATCTTGGAAACTTCGGACCTGAATCCTCAGAAACACTTCTAGCAAAGAAGTTTGGCGGTCCTGTTATGTTCGTTGCGGCTGCTGAAGAACCATGCGGTGATGCACTTATCGACAACAGAGGCGACGCTTACTGCGGAATGCTCAACGCAAGCTATAACCTTGCACTGAGAAACATCAAGGCTTATATCCCTGAGTACCCTGTTGGTACACCTGACGAGTGTGCAAAGATGATAAGCGAGTTCGTTCCAGTTGCAAGGGCTATCCTCGGTCTTAAGGATCTGAAGATAATCTCATTCGGACCACGTCCACAGGACTTTCTTGCCTGCAACGCACCTATCAGACAGCTCTACAACATGGGTATTGAGATAGAAGAAAACTCAGAACTTGACCTTTTCGAGTCATTCAACGCCCATGCCGGTGACGAGAGAATATCTGCTGTTGTGGCTGACATGGAAGCAGAGCTTGGCAAGGGCAATAAAATGGCAGGCATCCTTCCAAGACTTGCGCAGTATGAGCTTACTCTTCTTGACTGGGCAGAAGCTCACAAGGGCTCAAGAAAATATGTTGTATTTGCAAACAAGTGCTGGCCTGCATTCCAGACGCAGTTTGGCTTCGTTCCTTGCTATGTTAATTCAAGACTTACAAAGATAGGCATTCCTGTTGCCTGCGAAGTAGATATCTACGGTGCTGTCAGCGAATACATAGGCGTTTGTGTATCACAGAAGCCTGTTACGCTCCTTGACATCAACAACACTGTTCCTGCGGACATATACAATGATGATATCGCAGGAAAGTTCCCTTACACACATAAGGATACATTCATGGGCTTCCACTGTGGAAACACAGCTTCATGCCTTGTAAAAGAGCCTGAGATGAAGTTTCAGCGTATCATGAAGAGAAATCTTGAGCCAGACAGCGAGCCTAATATTTCAAGAGGTACTCTTGAGGGCGATATCGTTGACGGAAATATAACATTCTTCCGCTTCCAGTCAACGGCTGACGCACAGCTCAAAGGATATATTGCAGAGGGCGAAGTTCTTCCTGTTGCAACACGTTCATTCGGCTCTATCGGTATTTTCGCTATCAACGAAATGGGCAGATTTTATCGCCATGTTCTCGTTCAGAAGAACTATCCTCACCACGGTGCTGTTGCTTTTGGTCACTATGGAAAGGCACTCCACAGTGTTATGACATATCTTGGTATGACAGACATAGGCTTCAATCAGCCAAAGGGTATGCTTTATCCAACAGAAAATCCGTTTGCAGATTAATATTTTAGGGATACCGCACTGTAATGGTGCGGTATTTCTGCTTTTATGAACTAAAAAATCAACAAGTGAGCCAACGCTTATTCACACATAATTATATGCCCTGCCGAATAATAAGAATTTTATTGACAAATATGCGAAAAATGTAGTATAATAGAAGTAACTATTATAAGGAGATGTAGCCATGTCTGTTTACCGTATTTATGTAGAAAAAAAGCCTGAATTTGCAGTTGAAGCAAATTCACTTATCGGCGGAATAAAGTCAGCTCTGGGACTTGATAACCTTACAGGTCTGAGAGTTATAAACCGCTATGACGCAGAGGGTCTTTCAAGAGAGGATTTCGACCTTGCAGCACCAGTCGTTTTCTCTGAGCCTGCTGTTGATGTTACTTACGATCACCTGCCTGCTGTAAAAGCTGACGAGTTTGTTTTTGCAGTTGAGTATCTGCCAGGTCAGTTCGATCAGAGAGCTGATTCCTGCGCACAGTGTATCTCACTTCTCACTGGAGGAAAAAGACCTACTATCAAGTCAGCGAGAATTTATATCGTTTCTGGCAAACTCACAGAAGCAGAGCTTGACCAGATCAAGCACTATATGATAAACCCTGTTGAGTCAAGAGAAGCTTCCCTTGATTGCTTCGATACACTCGATATCAAGTATACTATCCCTACCACTGTCAAGACTGTTGAGGGCTTTATCTATTCAACAGACGATGACCTGAGATTCATGCTCACAGACTTGGGTCTTGCCATGGACTTTGACGATATCAAGTTCTGTCAGGATTATTTCAAGAACGTTGAAAAGAGAAATCCTACTATCACTGAGATAAGAATGATAGACACATATTGGTCTGACCACTGCCGTCATACTACATTCTCCACTATCGTCGATAACGTTTCTATCGACTCAGACTACATAGCTGCTACCTTTGCAGACTATATCAACACAAGAAAAGACCTTTATGCAGGCAGAACTGACAAGCCTGTTACACTTATGGATCTTGCTTGTATCGGCGCAAAGCAGCTTAAAAAGGCTGGTCTGCTCAAAGACCTTGACGAGAGTGAGGAGATAAACGCTTGCTCCGTTAAGATAACTGTTGACGTTGACGGCAATCCTGAGGACTGGCTGCTCATGTTCAAAAACGAAACACACAACCACCCTACAGAGATCGAGCCATTCGGCGGCGCGGCAACTTGTCTTGGGGGCGCTATCAGAGACCCTCTGTCAGGACGTTCATATGTATATCAGGCAATGAGAGTAACAGGCGCAGGCAATCCGCTGGTTCCTGTTGAGGACACTATCACAGGTAAGCTTCCACAGAGAAAGATAGTTGTAGGTGCGGCAAACGGTTATTCTTCATACGGCAACCAGATAGGTCTTGCTACCGGTCACGTTCACGAGATATATCACCCGGGCTATGTTGCGAAGAGAATGGAGATAGGTGCTGTAGTAGGTGCTGCTCCTGCTGAGAACGTAAGACGTGAAAGACCTGAGCCTGAGGATATCGTTATCCTCCTTGGCGGAAGAACAGGACGTGACGGCTGCGGCGGAGCAACAGGCTCTTCAAAGTCACACAACCTCCACTCACTTGAAAACTGCGGAGCTGAGGTACAGAAGGGTAACGCACCTGAGGAAAGAAAACTTCAGCGTTTGTTCAGAAATCCTGAAGTTACTTCAATGATAAAACGTTGCAACGACTTCGGTGCAGGCGGAGTTTCCGTTGCTATCGGCGAGCTTGCTGACGGACTTTCTATCAACCTTGACGCTGTTACAAAGAAGTATGACGGTCTTGACGGCACTGAGCTTGCTATCTCTGAGTCACAGGAGAGAATGGCTGTTGTTATCGCAAAGAGCGACCTTGAAAAGTTCATGGCTGAGGCTGCAAAGGAAAACCTTGAAGCAACAATGGTGGCAAGAGTAACTGCTGAGCCAAGACTTAAAATGAACTGGTGCGGCAACACTATCGTTGACCTTACAAGAGAGTTTCTTAACTCAAACGGAGCTGAAAAGCACACAGATATTTCTATCCCTGCTCCTGTTTTCGCAGCAGAGAGCAACGACGCTGACACTGCTGACCGCTGGGAGTCTATGATATCAAATCTCAACATCTGCTCACAGAAGGGTCTTATTGAGAGATTTGACTCAACAATCGGTGCAAACACAGTTCTTATGCCATTTGGCGGTAAATATCAGAACACACCTACACAGGCAATGGCTGCAAAGCTCCCTGTTCTTCACGGCAATACAAAGACAACGTCCATTATGGGCTGGGGCTATGACCCATATCTCTCATCTGTAAGCCCATACCACGGCGCAATGAGTGCAGTAGTTGAGTCTATCGCAAAGGTCATCGCAACAGGCGGTACATACGAGAAGTGCTGGCTCACATTCCAGGAGTATTTCGAGAGAACACAGAATGATCCTGAGCGTTGGGGCAAGCCTATGTCTGCTCTCCTCGGTGCATACAAGGCACAGATAGAGCTGGGATGCGGTTCTATCGGCGGTAAGGACTCAATGTCAGGTACATTCGAGGAAATAGACGTTCCACCTACGCTTGTTTCATTCGCTGTTTCAGTAACAGACGCAGACAAGGTAGTTTCACAGGAATTCAAGAAGGCCGGCTCTAAGGTGATTCTTATCAAGCCTGAATATGACGACAACAAGCTTGTGAACTTCGATTCACTTAAGGCAGTATTTGAAAAGGTAGAAAAGCTTATAGCCGAGGGCAAGGTGCTTTCATGCTGGGCTGTATCCTACGGCGGTGTATCTGAGGCTGTTGCAAAAATGGCATTTGGTAACAAGATAGGCTTTAAGTTCACAGACAAGCTCACAGCAGAAGAGCTTTACAGAGCTTGCTATGGCGCATTTGTTATCGAGCTTGCAGAGGGCGTTGACACTGACGAGAGAGTTATCGGTGAAACAACAGAAAGTTACGAGATAAAGTCAGACAATTACACAATAAGCCTTGACAAGCTCCAGACACTTTGGGAGGGCAAGCTTGAGCCTGTATATCCTGTTCATGTGAAAGAGCCTGCTGAAAAGCCTGAAAAGTACAGCTACAAGGCAGACAAGAGAGTTGCACCTGCTATCAAGGTAGCAAAGCCAAAGGTGCTTATCCCTGTATTCCCTGGCACAAACTGCGAATACGATACAGCAAGAGCCTTTGAAAAGGCAGGCGCTGAGGCTGACATCTTCGTTGTAAGAAACCTTACAGAACAGGCTATCAAGGAGTCTGTTGACGCAATGGAGAAGAAGATAAAGGAATCACAGATCGTGATGCTCCCAGGCGGATTCAGCGGCGGTGACGAGCCAGACGGCTCAGGCAAGTTCATCGTATCATTCCTGAGAAACCCAAGACTTACAGACGCTATCCATGACCTGCTGAAAAATCGTGACGGTCTTATGCTTGGTATCTGCAACGGCTTCCAGGCACTTATCAAGCTTGGTCTTGTACCATATGGTGAGATAAGAGATATGAGAGATGACTCCCCTACACTGACATTCAACACCATTGCAAGACACCAGTCTAAAATGGTAAACACAAGGATCGCTTCCAACAAGTCACCATGGCTTGCAGGCTGTGAGGTAGGCGATATCCACAGCGTGGCTATCTCACACGGTGAGGGACGTTTCGTTGCAACAGCAGAGGAAATCGCACAGCTTGCTGCAAACGGACAGATCGCTACACAGTATGTTGACTTTGACGGAGAACCTACATTTGACATTCATTGCAACCCTAACACATCATTCCAGGCTATCGAGGGTATCACCTCACCTGACGGACGTGTTCTTGGTAAAATGGGTCACTCAGAGCGTAAGGGCTGCTGCGTATCAAAGAACGTTCCTGGTGAAAAGGATCAGAAGATATTTGAAAGCGGCGTAGCTTACTTCAAGTAAAAAAACAAAAATACAAGGGCGGAGCTTTTCCGCCCTTTGTTTATATGAGGACAAAGATATGTTGAAATACATTATAATATATCTTTCCGCAATGAGCCTTTTGACGTTCATACTTTTTGGTGCAGATAAGCACAAGGCAAAAGCACACAAATGGCGGATACCTGAGAAAACGCTCCTTGGTCTGAGCCTGCTTGGCGGCTTTGCAGGAGGATTTCTGGGCATGGAATTTTTCCGTCACAAAACAAAGCACTGGTATTTTTATATGGTGATGATAATTTCTCTTGCACTATGGGCATTTATCATATACAAGGTCATTGCAGAATAGAATATGTTCTTTAGGTAGTCGGTAACGGCTGCCTAATTTTTTTGCCAATTCTGGTAAAAAGCATATAAAGCAGCGTAAACTTATTGGCGAAAAATAAAGTTAATCCTGTATAATAAAACTTGACACATACAAAACAGTGCATAGTATTATACCACACAAAAAGACTGCTTTCTACCCTTTTCCGGGGTAGAAAGCAGTCTTTTTTCATTGTGCGTTTTTTTACAGCGGCTTCATTAAGTTCAGCTTCTGTGAAGATATAGCTGCTGTTGTCATTAGAAGTGATATACACCGTGATAGTTCCCAGCTTGCAATTTTCACTGATAGTACCACCAGTAATACCGAAGTTCATCGTGTCAGACGGAGCGGCTGAGCCTTCATCCAAATTCTTTATAGTATCAAGCGCAAGTTTGTCAGTTGAGGTGCCGTCTTTAGTGAAACTGCCCTCAATATCACCCTCGGGAGCAAAATTAAACTTCGCCATAATGCCCACATTAGAGTGATTTGTAACTGCGATAGCCTTTGTATCGCTGGTCCATTTGCCGTCTGCCTGATCGACCTGATGTGTTTCAGGGTTCCAAGTCTTTTCGCCCTCGGTGTAATCGAAGGTCATATCTTCCCAAGTAATGTCGGCGGATATAGTTACAGGGGATTCCGCACCTGCCACATATTTGCCCTGCACGTCGGCAGTGGTGTCCGCAAAGGCAGGGATCGCCATAGAGGCTGTCATTGCCAGCAACAGTATGGATATAATAACTTTTTTCATTTTTCTGCCCTCCTTACTCCGCTGTAACGGTGTAAATGCCGTTTTCATCAGGTCCGCTGACGGTGCATCCCTCTGCTAGTTGAATACCGCCATATCTGCCTGTTTCATATTCATCCGGCTTAAAGTTATATGTACCCACGCCGCAGATGATCTTTGCCTCTTCTCTATAAACACTATCAAAGGAGAATTTGCCTATCCGAATATTACCCGACAGTTTTAAGGTCGGCGTACCGGTAGTAACCATGGGAACTTTAAGCGTCCCTAACGTAAAGTCGCTGGAAATGGTGACATCTTTCTTAACTTTCATTGTTCCGGTAATATTATTGACTCCCTCGAATTTCCAAATGCCGCCATAGCTGGTAAAGCAATCTTTCGTGATGACACAATCTCTCAAGGTCACATCTGAGTAATTATTATTGTCGCCCAACCCATTCAGAGTACAATTGTCAACGATCAGATGTTGTTCAGCTCTTCCATTCATCTGCACATAACAACCGATAGTACCGTTGCGCAGCGTCAGCGTTTCGTTGCCATCATTTGAGAGTGAAATAGATTCGACGCTCAGCGTCTTTCTGTTCAGATCAAACTCCAGATCTTTTCCTGACGAAACCGTCAGCATCTCGTATGCTCCGTTAAGATCGTTGTTTAGCTTTGCCTTGCCTCCATTTTCAAATACACCGCGCAGATCCTCCAAATTTTTCACCATAGTGGTGTCTGAGGTATCTGAGGTGATCTTTACTGTAATAGTTCAGATCTTCTGATCTTTTGTGATCGCACCTCCGGAAATACCAAAAGCAGTTGTGTCTGTTGGGGCGTTTTCAATTGTTGTATTCTCTGCAGAAGCAAGATCAAACTCGGTCTTGTCAAAGCTGCCATTCAGCCCCTCCACAACGGCTGCGTAAGGAGCTTGGGCTAGACGTTCCGTCGCCTAAGGAGAAATTCGACCCGCCGTTGGGTTTCTACGAGAAGTGCAGTATTATGGACGAAATGCCTCTGGCTTACTGTGTTATCGAACTTGTATTCGATGAGGATGGTCACGGTGTTGACTTTATTTTCCGCTACTGCAACAAGGAGATGGCGGTAGTTGAGGGTGTGCCCGTGGAAGAAATGCTGAATCGGTCTTTTTATGAAGTATTTCGCAACGGAGATCGAAAATGGCTGGTATCTTACGCAGATGTAGCACTCAACGGCACAAAGCACACGCTGAAGGATTTTAGCCCTGAGATTGGGAAAGACCTCACCATATATTGCTATCAGCCCGAACCCGGTTTCTGTGCCTGCGTCCTTCTGCCAGAATAAATGCACAACCTAAAATGATATTTCGTTAAAAAGCATAATGTAAAAAGGCTCTGATAAGACCTATTTTAGGTCATCTCAGAGCCTTTAATCGTTAAATGAGGCACAGGTTCGATAGATACTTTTTAAGCAAGTTCTTCAAGATAATCAAGCGTAAGTTCACTTTCTGATTTTGAATTGAGCTCATCTAATGCTTCCAATAACGTCAACATTACAATACACCTCCTTACTCATAACCATATATTACCTTGATCTGTCCACTTTCTTCGCCAGGCCATCCGGATATGTTGTAAGCTTTGAACGCGTCAGTTAACAAAATTTGAAAGTGTTCTTTATCGTTTAGCAATCCTTTCGGGAAATCAATACGTGTTATTTTCCAACAAACTTGTTTTTCATGAATACTCTTTATTGCTTGAACAGGTATCGGATTTGATTTATACATAAAGATAAATTCCTCTATATCATTATTCGTGTCATGATGGTTATAGCAATGTGCTAACCATGTTTCAGAATTTTTGTCAATAGTTAAGTACAGGGGCATGATACCTTCTGTCGTGTCCCTAAAGCTCCCGTATGGGTTCTTAATCTTTTTCTTAGCCAGTTCCTCTCTTTGCGTTGAAGTCAGCTTTTCATTAACAAATGCCATAGTCTAAACCTCACAATAATAAAAGTATTTAAGGGTATTTTAAAGAGAACCCATATGAAAGCTCTTGCTGCGCTTGTATAGTAAATACAATGAATGAAACGTAAGCACTCAGAATCTCTTCCTAATGAATTATATAGATTATTTAATTGTTTGGTTGGGATCCCATTTATTGAATTTGTGTTGCCAATTTCTTCTATATTAGAGTTAACATCCGGATTTGGTTTTAATTATAGCTTCATCAATTTCGGCACTTGGTACAACCCAAACAACAGTATCATCTCCAACAGGACGTCCCAATGTAACATCTTTGCCTGAAATATAGTCTTCATAACCTTTTTCAGATATTAGATAAGATGCAACTTTACTAAATATTTAGTCTATATTCATAATATACTCACCCCATAATTTTTAGTTGCAATGTTATTAATTCTTGTGATTTCCTGCCAAAGCCCATTTTCTTCATTCCAACCTTGCCATTCCTTACAAACACGAAGCTCCTTTTCGTGTTTTAATAGCGTTTCCTTCAATTTCTCAATTAACTCTTGATTAATGAATTTAAATGGTGCTTCGTGTCTTTTTTCATTCCTAATTTGATTCCAACATACCATAAACGCTATCCAATTCTTTGCTGGATCGCAATCAAAAAGATACAATATGGCTTCTTCGAATTTGGCAACAATTTTTTCATTTTTAGTTTCCTCATAAAGTTTGTATACTCCAAAATCTATAATTCTACTAAAATCCGTTGGTACATTTGCTGGAACAAAGTGACTTATAGGACAAGCATATCCTTTCTCTCCGCAAAGGAACTCAGCAACCTCGTTATTTTCAAATGCTTTTTTTGTAAGTTCAAGCAGCTCTTCATTTGTAATTTGTTTATCTAATTTCATAACATTTCCTTTCCCACCAAACGACGAATAAACATTTTCTATTTTTACATCAAATATATCTATTTGTATCAATCACGGGGACATCTTCTAAAATATCATCCATCATTGACGTTGTGAATTTGAATGTAACCGTCAAACCCTCCGCATCTACCCCAC
>OJAI01001690.1_pt1 | contig 11188 bp, 7 predicted proteins | sample 1588891 | NCBI WGS metagenome assembly OJAI01 (sample SAMN03283255) | human gut metagenome | biome: human-associated habitat; material: feces | host: Homo sapiens | place: USA | collected 2013 | reverse complement strand
GTGGCCAAAGGACCGCCATGCCAGACGCCGACTGACTTCCCATGAATTTTTAGACCGCTATGACCAGTTTCTTGCAGCCGACGGACGGCTGGAATTTAAAACAGACAATCAGGATCTGTTTACGTTTTCTCTCGAGGAAATCGAAACTTCCGACCGCTGGCATCTTAATGCCTCCACCCGTGATCTGCACCATGATCCATCCATGAATGAAGGAAATATCATGACCGAATACGAAGAAAAATTTTCTTCTAAGGGTAACCCGATATGTAAACTGATCGCCTCCCGCTAAGGAGGCGGTTTTTCCGTTATCCTACTTTCCCAAAATCCGCCGGTTTCTGTACTTCCGGTACAGCCGGTAACAAAACCGTGCTTCTTCCTGTGAGATCTCTTCTTCGGAAAAGACCGCTTTCTGCACAATGCACAGATACTTCTTCCAATCCTCCGCCGGAACGGACGGATAGGTTGTCATCAGCTTTTCCAGATAGTCCCCATCCGTCTTCATGCCAAAACTTCGCGGATGTAATCCCCGGTAAATCCGCTGGTTAATCCGGCATACCGCATGACGATTCTGCCGGTTGCGCAGTTCCATAAGCAATTGTTCCCGGTAAATGCGCAACCATTTTGTCACCAGAACCAGCATCAGAACAACAGCAAGCAGCGTCAGACTCACCGCAGAAAATACTTGCAGATTTCGCCTGTTGTTCTTTTTCTCATTATTTTTTACCGGCCGCTTTGTCTCCTTCTCCGTCATCTGACTTTCTGTCTTCTGCTGTGTTTCCATCTGTGTTTCTGACGGCGATTCGTTTTTCGTCTGCATTTGCGTCTGCGGATTCTGCTCCGCCACATCTTTGTGCTCTTCATGCCGCTGTTTCCACGTATCGCGCAATTCTGGAGTCGTCGGCAGCTTTGCACTGTCATTCGTATAGCCCGGGGTCATTTCCACCGGCACCCATCCGATATTTTCCAGATAAATTTCCACCCATGCATGCGCATTGTAGTCCGGCACATCTGCCTGATAGCCTTTCTTTTCTTTATGAAATGCCGACGGTTCCACCACATATCCCGATGCATAACGCGCTGGAACTCCCAGACTTTGTAAAATCAGCGCACCCGCGCTGGCAAAATGCATACAATATCCCTCATGTCCGGTTTCCAGAAAATAAGCAATGGTATCTTTCCCCTGTGGGATGTGATTCAGATATAAGTTATAGGTATTTTCGTTCCCCAGCCAGTTGGCAACCTGTGTCGCAAGATTCTGCCGGATGTTGTTGGTTGTTATCTGTCTTTCTGCCCGTCCGGAATTGTTTCCATCCGTATCCGCCAGCCAATCCTCATCGTATAACCCGCCTGTTTCCATCTGATCCGCCACATAGGTGCCGTTTTCCTCATACACGCCATATCCGATACTTTCCAGAGCCAGCCTTCGTGTAATAAAATCTCCCACTGCCGGAACATCCGTGGCAAACTTACGGTATCTACTGTCAGCATAGGCATCATACCATTGCTGCAGATCCGTATCTGTTTCTCCGTGGACCATACAAAACCTGTCAAAAACATCGCGCAGATCCGTATTTTCATTCAGTCCCTCAAAAGAAACCTTTCCCGTTGCCCTCTTTTTACCTACCACCGTATCATCCCTGAGCCAGACCTTCCCACCGGCTGTCTGCGAATCTGAAAAATACGGCATATACGCGTTTTTTAACCCCAGTGCCCGATAGGAAATCTGATACGAAACCGTCTGTGTTTCATCCTCTGCCAGCTCACTCGAACGGATGTATTTTACAAGTTCACCGGCATTCTGCTGCATTAACATTGCAACATCACTGCGATGGTATCCCGCCTTATCCACTTCGTGCGCAAACGTTTTCCCTTCATTTACCCATGTACCGTTCTGATATGTGCCACTGGCAAATGATTTCAGATACAGTTTGCCCGCCGGGGCTTTCGATGCTTCTATCGAAAATACGGTTTTTCCGGTATAGTCCGGTGTTGTATTATCCACATGTTCCCGCGATCCCTGCAAAGTTATCCCCGAAAACGTCAGGTTTTTCACACGTTCTTCCACCTGTCTCTGAAACGCATAAAACTTCGGTGACTTTTTCGGAATCTGCTTTGCCACACCGGAAAACGCATAGCTGCTCACCGAGACAAGAGTCACGGCAAACACACCGGCTGCAGCATAGGACAGTAGCTGCATCCATACATGGGTACGACCGTCAGACACCCTTACATCCATGTGCGTCCATGGTGCCGCAGACACCAGCACGGTTCCCACGAAAAAGAGTGCAATTCCACTCCAGCCCAGTCTGGCATTGACCAGAAGAGCAACCGACAACGCTGTTATATCCGGAAGCAGCAAAACCAGCCGCACACCGGTCACATATCGAAACATCAGACTTAACAGCACAACAACTGCCAATAAAAACGCCAGCATATAAGTATACCGCATCTCCGTCCCGGCCCCGGTCATATAATTTGTTCCATACTGTTTATTCCAATATGACAGATATGCCTGAAACAGCATTTTTCCGCTCTCTGTCAGTTTTCTCCGATGAAAAATTCCAAACAGTACGAGTGCCGCCGGATATCCGATTTCAAGCACAACCTTGCAGACCCTCTGATATTTTCCGGTCGCAGGAACTCCCACGATAAACAGCACAAGACTTACCAGCATGGCCACCTGCAGTTTACCAAGCGCACGGATCGGCAGCTGCCATCCGAATGCACTCCGGAAAATCGCAAGCATTGCATAAAACAGCAGTTCCACAGCAACCGCCTCACAGATCAGCCGGATACCGGTATTGCCAGACAAATATGTGGTTTTATTCCCTCTCCTGTCCTTCCTGTTCACAATACCAGCTCCATTTCTTCCAGCTTCTGTCTCCAGTTATCTCCACCAAAATCCGCAAGTGTCTGTCCATCCAGCACAAGAAAAAGCTCCGGTGTCAGTTCCAGCCTGTGTACCGGATGTTCGCAGCGATACTGCTGCTCATATCTCTGTCGCAGTGAACCGGCCGTTTCCTTCTGACATTCCATAAACTGCATCAAAAACAGATACACGCTTTCCTCATCCTCGACGCGCAACCGTTTGATTTCTGTTTCCTCCTGCCATGCCACATAATGCGGGCAGCCGGCATCCATCATCGAATACACCAGATCTGCCGCAATTGTGAGAAAGGTTTCCGCATAGGCTTCCCTGCTGCGCCTCATATGCCGGCCTTTTCCTGCCATCTGTGGCAGCATGTCCAGCAAAAATACCACCGCACAGGCAAGCGGCTGACTGTCCTCCCGCACCAGAAGCCCGTCCGATTTGGCGGAGAGTTTCCAGTGTATGCGCTGCAGGCGATCCCCCGGACGATATTCCCGCACATCAAAGATCTGGCTGACATCTGTTCCCGGCTGAAAATCATCGTAGCTTTCCGCTTCTCCGAAATATCTGCGTACCCGCTCCGACACCTGTACTGCCACAGCATCCAGTTCCGGCAGTACCTGTATATCTGCAAATCTCTTTATTTTTTTATGCACATAAAACAGACCGGTCAGATCATAAATCCGTACTTTTACAAGCTCATACTCATAACTTCCCACATGAGAAAGCACGACACGCTTTTCCATGCACTGCATTCCGCGCATCAGTCCGGCACCGTTCCACCAGAAATTTCTGGCATACCCGGCAAATGTATTTCTACAGCGCACACGGTAACGCACTTTTGCTGCCGGAAACAACATGGTCTGATCCACGGTAAGCTGTACCGTAACTTTTTTCCCTTTTTCCACCACGGTAAGCGGAATCCTGATATCTGCCGTGATATGTCTGCAATAAATCAGCAGATACAAACATGCAAGCAGCATCAGTACCAGTTCCGCAAACCCAATCAGCCCAATCGCAATGCTTCCATAGATCAGCGCAATATAAAATGTGACAAGCGTCACCCCTGTTCCAATCAGAAAACTGCCCACATTTATCCCCTAAGTCTTTTGTATGTTGTTGGTTTGTCCACATCCGACAGAATTTCCTGCAGGGTGGCATCGACAGTTACATGTCCGATCCGTGCCTTTGTGTTGAGCACAATACGGTGTTTTGCCACATCCGCAAAAATGTCCGTCACATCATCCGGAATCACATAATTTCTTCTCTGCAAAAATGCCCATGCTTTTGCCAGCCGCACGCATGCGATCGTGCCACGAGGACTTACCCCCAGCTCAATGTAAGCATTTTTTCTGGTAGCCTCCATCAGCTGTACGATATATTTTGCAACATTATCATGCACATAAATCTGTTCCACATACTGCTGCATCTCCCACAGCTGCTCCGGAAGAAGAACCGGCTGCAGATCCTCCGCTTTCGTCATTGTTTTTCCCTGGGCAATTTCCATCTCACTCTGCAGATCCGGGTACCCCATGCTCATGCAGGTCATGAACCGGTCCAGCTGTGATTCCGGAAGAAGCTGCGTTCCCGCACTGCCTTTGGGATTCTGCGTTGCAATAACAACAAACGGCTGCGGCACTTTTCGGCTCACACCATCCACCGTTACTTTGCCCTCCTCCATCACCTCAAGAAGCGCGGACTGTGTCTTTGGCGAAGTCCGGTTGATCTCATCAGCAAGAAACAGATTACACATGATCGTTCCCGGATGGTACACAAACTGTCCCGTCTCTTTCTGGTACATGTTAAATCCTACAATATCTGCCGGAAGCACGTCCGGTGTAAACTGTACACGGTGATCCAAAAGTCCCATGACGCGCGAAAAGGCGATGGCAAGTGTTGTCTTTCCCACACCCGGCACATCCTCAATCAGAATATGCCCTCCCGCAAGAATTGTAGCAAAAGCTTTGGTAATACAGGCATCCTTCCCCGCAATCGCGCGTTTGACCTCTGCCAGAACCGCGGCTGCATACTCATATACTTTCTCCATATTTCCCCCTATGGTTTCTTTCTATAATTATTTGCATTTTATATAATAAAAAAACCCCCAACGAATCACATTGTTCGTCAAGAGTTCTTTTGCCATTTGATTCAATCAAAATAAGCTTTGCGAGTGCGCGATCAGGGGTTCGAACCCTGGACACCCTGATTAAGAGTCAGGTGCTCTGCCAGCTGAGCTAATCGCGCATTTTTAAGTTGTTTGTTTTGTGTCTTTCCTTAAGACAAGAATTATTATATAATAGGAGTATTAAAAAAGCAAGCACTTTTTTTATTTTTTTTAAATTTTTTTAAAAGCATATTTGAAAGGAACAATTTAACATGAAAGTAGAAGAAAGATTACTAAAATATGTCAGCTATTGGACAACCTCCGATGAATCCTGCAGTGACATTCCAAGCAGTGAGCGTGAGTTCACGCTTGCAAAAGCCTTAAAGCAGGAACTGGAAACTCTCGGTCTTACCAATATACTCCTCACCGATCACTGCTATGTATATGCCAAGCTTCCTGCCACACCGGGCATGGAAAACTGTAAATCCATCGGCTTTATCGCTCATATGGATACCGCCCCGGATTTTTCCGGAAAAGATGTCAAACCACAGATCATTCCCGACTATGATGGCGGGGATATCTTATTAAAAGGAAGTCAGGATGTTTTAAAGGTAAGTGATTTTCCATCCCTTGCCTCTTTAAAAGGAAGAACCCTGATCACTACAGACGGTACCACACTTCTGGGCGCTGATGACAAGGCAGGTGTTGCCGAAATCATGACAGCCGTGGAAGAACTGATTGCAGAAGGTACACCACACGGGGATGTCTGGATCGGGTTTACGCCGGACGAAGAAGTCGGCGCAGGTGCGGATCTGTTTGATCTTGCTATCTTTCAGGCAGATTATGCATACACGGTGGACGGTGATTACGAAGGCGAAGTGGCTTACGAAAACTTTAATGCCGCAAGTGCCATCTTTCATATTAAAGGTGTAAATGTTCATCCGGGCGAAGCAAAAGACATTATGGTCAATGCGGCACTGGTGGGATGTGAAATTGTTTCCCGGCTTCCGGAAGCGGAAACGCCGGCACACACCAGCGGCCGGGAAGGATTCTATCATCTGACCGATATGTCCGGAGATGTGGCTTCCGCCACCCTTTCCTTTATCATTCGTGACCATGATAAAACCACATTTGAGAAACGTCTGCAGAATCTGCGTGACCTTGCACAATCCATGAATCAGAAATATGGACCGGAAACCGTCACGCTCGACATCGAACATTCGTATGAGAATATGATCTCTGTCATTGAGGATAAAATGGAGATCGTGGATCTGGCAAAACAGGCAATTGCCTCCGAAGGTCTGACACCGCTCTCCCGTCCGATCCGTGGCGGTACAGACGGCGCAAGACTGTCCTTTATGGGATTGCCGTGTCCAAATCTCGGTACCGGCGGTTATGGTTTCCACGGCCCATATGAACACATCTCTGTGGAAGGTATGCAGACCGCTGTTCGTATTTTAAAAAATATTGCCACCCATCCGATCCGTAAATAAATTTATAAAAAACCGTCCGCAGTTTTCTTTCTGCGGACGGCTTTTGTTCTATAACTTATTAAATTTTTTAATTCCCCTGCATATTTGCAGAATTTGCAAGTACAGGCTTCTGGAACATGCGAAAGAGTCCAATCTGTTCTAAGGCCTTTGTGATTGCAAAAAAGATCACCGAATCAATTGGCCACATAATCAGGTTCTTCAGCGCACGCGCCGGAAGAAGCACCATAAATGCCTGTCCATATAACACGTTCAGACAAAGTGTTGTCAGAATCACGTTACAGACCAGCATAACTACAAATTTAGCTGCCAGCACACGCCAGATCGTAAGCTTTTTCTTATAAAAAAAGCATCCATACAGGATTCCGGCCAGTATAACAACCAGCGTCAGCTGTGGACAAAATGGTCCGGTTGGCTTCATCATATACTTGATAATATCCAACGCACCATGGAAAATTCCTCCAACCACCGGTCCAAACAGATAATCAATGATACCATTTGGAATACTGGAAAAACCAATCCGAATAAACTGCCCATATTCAATGGAGAAAAATCCTAGAATGACAGCAACTGCAGCAAGCATTGCCATGGTAGTGATGGTTCTTACCGCTTTTAATTCACGGAAAGAATCGGTGAACAAAGTAACGAATTTTTTCATAAAAAAATTACCTCCTTTGCAGACCTCACCGTACTACAACTGGAGATAATATTATCTTCGGATGCAGCGGGATGCGACTCATGTACCGCAAGATTCTCTTTTCGTCCGGGTGACAACTCCCTGTTCATCCGGCACTTAACGCACATGTGTCTACTCTGCTTTAAACTATTAAATTGCAACGAGCTAAGTATAACACAATGAAAAAGAAATGCAACTATTTTTTTCATTTTATGGCATTTTTATAGCAAAACGCCATCTGTCACACGTTTTTACGTGGAACAGATGGCGTCCGTTGCCTGTTATTTTATTCTTTTCAGGTTCCCATACTTGCAAACAGGGCAGCTATCTCATCCGGGCTTAATGCCTTATTCGGATCAGCCGGTTCTTCCGGCTGAAGCGGTGCTTCTTTTACTGCTTCCGGCTCTTCGACCGGCTCCGGAATATCCTCCGGTTCCACAGTTTCCTCGGCAGGTTCCTCAACTTTATCCGCATTGTTATCGTTGCCCATATTCGCAAACAGCGCAGCTATCTCATCCGGGCTCATGGAACGGTTTGGATCTGACAGATCCGGCATCGGTGGAAGTTCTTCCTCCGGCAGGTTCTCATCATCCGCTTCATCAACAATCGCATCCTCCGGAATCGGATCCGGCTCTACCAGTTCTTCTGCTTCTTCAATGGCTTCTTCCGGATCCGGAGGAATAATCTCATCCGCTGCCATGACTGGAGGCTCTTCCTCCGGCTTTAAATCCTCTTCTTCCGGTATATCCGGCAGAATCTCCGGTTCCATATCTTCTTCCGGCTCCAGCGAAATCTCCGGTTCCAGACTCTCCTCCAGATCCGGCAAAATTTCCGGTTCCGGGTTTTCTTCCAGATCCGGCGAAATCTCCGGTTCCGGCTCCATACTTTCTTCCGGCTCTGGTGAGATCTCCGGCTCTACCGGTGTTTCTTCCACATGATTCTGCGGTGCCGGCTGTGGCTCTACAGGTGTTGCCACAGGTACAGAAACCTGCGGCTGGGAAACAACCACTTTCTGACTGTTCATAATGGTCTGATTCAGGCGCAGTTCCATATCTTTCATTGCAATAATGATTTCCTGCAGCTTTGCGGCTATCTCTTTATCCTGTGAATGTTCCTGTTCTTTTCCATCCTTCTGCACCGAAGAAATTTCATCCTTACAGACTGAAAGAATCTCGTCCTTATAAGCACCCGCAACTGTACCGAACCCATCCATTCCTTTCTGGAACGTATCAAACCGGTCGATCAGCTGTTCATATGAATTCATCAATGCATCGGTATTCTCATGGGACCGCTTGATAATTACTTTCGCTATTCCCTTCTGTGCATTGACAATTTCCTCTGTCGGAATCTTAGATGCCTCTTCCATATATGCAAGCTTCACCGATATTTCCTCAAAATATTTTTTCAGCATGAGATATGATGCCTTTTCCGACTTGAAAATACTCTCATACTGTTCCTCTCTCCGGGCATATTTTGTCTCATATACTAAAATCACGCCTCTGATTGCAACATACAGGCATATCAGATCTGCTGCTGCCAAAACAACCAGAACAATAAACATCTTCGGGAAATTGACTATGGCATACAACTCTGCCATAAAAATAAACGCAAACAAAAGTATCCCGAAAATCATCTGCATCCTTGCTTTCGAATCTTTATTCTTCATATGATACCGCTCCTTCCATGAGCCCGCTATTCTAACCACTATGCAAAATAAGCTCTAGTATGTTATATTTTACCATATTGTGTCGATTCTCACAAGGTTTGTTGTTTATTTCTGCCTTCTATAATACGTCATTTACAATCTGCTCTGCTGTCAGATGATTCTCTTTTAATACCTCATTTACATCATACCGGTCAAGGAATTCTTTTTTCAATCCGTAATTATAGACTTTCATATCACTGCTTCCATAAAATCTTGCGATTTTTTCTCCGAAACCACCATTCAGGATGCCATCTTCCAGTGTAACTACCGTGTCATGGTCTGCCTTCAGCTTCTCCAGCAGTCCTTCATCCAGTCCGGTAATATAATACGGGTTGATTACCGTTGCATGAATACCTTTTTTCTCCAGCATTTCTGCGGTCTGCAGTGCCAAGGAATAAAATGTTCCGAGCCCGATCAGTGCAATTTTGCTTCCCTTTTCCGTTACCTCATAGGTGTTGAGCTGGCTCCAGTCTTTTGTGACTTCTCTGCCATCCGAAATCATGTCTCCGCCCGGAAGTTTGATCGCAACCGGCATTTCCTTCTGCTCCACACTCCAGTCAAGCATTGACAGATATTCTTCCTTTGTTGTCGGTGCCAGATAAACCAGTCCCGGAATATTGGAAAGCATCGGAATATCCTGCAGTCCCAGATGGGTAACATCCGTCATGCCAAATACCGATCCCGTATACACAACAATCGTTGCCGGATTCCCGTCAATACACAGATCCTGTGAAATCTGGTCATACGTCCTCTGGATAAAGCTGGAATACACACCGTATACCGGCTTTCCACCACCTTTGGCAATTCCGGAAGCAAGTGCTACCGCTGTCTCCTCCGCGATTCCCACATCTACAAACTGCCGGCCGGCCTGTTTCCTTTTCTCCTGCGTAAATCCGAGAATCGTCGGGGTTCCGGATGTAATTGTAACAACTGTCGGATCCTGTTTCATCTTTTCAATCAGATATTCACAGGTCACCGAAGAATAATCTTCCACTTCCGGAAAATGGGATTTTCCAGTCTCAATATCAAACGGAAGATGCCAGTGCCATTCTTCCTTATGCTCTTCGGCCGGTTTATAACCTTTTCCCTTTAATGTATTAATGTGGACAACAACCGGTTTCTTACTGTCTTTTACCTGTTTGAAAGCCCCGATCAGCTCCCTTAAGTCATTTCCATGATCCACATAGACATAATCTAGTCCCATGGCTTTAAATAAATTGCACTCTGCCTGTCCGTTTGTCTCGCGGAGTAATTTCAGATTTGAATAAAGTCCTCCATGGTTTTCTGCAATTGACATATCATTGTCATTTACTACAATGATCATGTTGCTGTCTAATTCTGCCGCAAAATCCATTCCTTCTAAGGCTTCTCCTCCGCTTAAAGAACCGTCTCCGATAATTGCGATCACATTTGCACTTTCCCCACGAAGATCCCTTGCCTTTGCCAGACCGCATGCCAGACTGACGGATGTAGAGGTATGTCCGACCGTAAAATGGTCATGTTCACTTTCCTGCGGACAGCTGTATCCCGTCACGTCATCGTAATGTTCTTCATATAAATAGGCATCTTTTCGACCGGTCAGCATCTTGTGCGGATAGGTCTGATGGGAAACATCAAATACCATTTTGTCCTTTGGGGACTCAAAAACATAATGCAGTGCAATGATTGCCTCTACCATGCCAAAATTCGGGCCAAAATGCCCGCCGTGAATACTTGCCCTCTTTAATAATGCATGACGCATTTCTTCTGCGAGAGCTGTCATCTCTTCTATATTTAATTTCTTCACATCTTCCGGTCCGTTAATCTTTTCGATATACATATAATAAATTCTCCTTCCGATTTTATCTATCATAATATACCACTTAAAGTTAACTTTAAGTCAAGTATTTTTTATTTAATTTTCAACTTTTTGCTTCAAACCCTCAATTGCCTGAGCCACTATACCTTCGCTCTTAAAAAGATGTAAATAATGTAATGATAAAAGGGGCAAAAGGTATCATTTCCCACTGAAATGCAATTTTTATGTCATTCGCATTTCTTGCGATCCGCTTGTTGTTCCGATATAATTATGCTATGATTGTGCTTTGATTGGAGGAAACCATTTTGAGCGAATATTATAAGTTTTTTCAAAATAAAAAATGTGAATATTTTCCATGCCATAAAGGAATCCCGGAGGAGGACTTTAACTGTCTGTTTTGTTATTGTCCCCTCTATACACTCGGGAAATCCTGTGGTGGAAACTGTGAATATTTAAAAAATGGTATCAAATCCTGCATAAACTGTGGCTTTCCCCATCACCGAAAGAACTATGATAAGGTCACGGGCCGCTTTCAGGAAATTGCAG
>OJAI01001689.1_pt1 | contig 11191 bp, 14 predicted proteins | sample 1588891 | NCBI WGS metagenome assembly OJAI01 (sample SAMN03283255) | human gut metagenome | biome: human-associated habitat; material: feces | host: Homo sapiens | place: USA | collected 2013 | reverse complement strand
ATATATTATTACTTTTATTGTCATATATTTATTTTTATTTATTATATTATATTCAGTATCTTTATTAGGAACTTGTATTAATTTGTTTTTAGTAAGCTATAAATATTATTTAGAAGAAAAGAAAGATATTTAGAAAAGCACCCTTCGGGGTGCTTTTCTTATCCCCTTAGCTCAGTGGTAGAGTAATGTCTCAGGTTCGATTCCTGGAGGGGATATTTCCAAAACGAATAAAGAGGTGGTGATGATGCCGAGAAAGCCGGACGAAAGAATAATTCAGGCAAAAGAACTATACCTGAAAGGATTGAAATTAGTTGAGATTGCAAGTCAACTAAGTCTTCCAGAAGGAACAGTTAGGCGATGGAAAAGTACTTATAAATGGGATAACGAACGTTCGGATAAAAATAGCGAACGTTCGGATAAAAAGAAAGGCGGTCAGCCTAGTAATAAAAATGCAGAAAAGCATGGTTTCTTCTCGAAGTATCTTCCGGAAGAGACCTTTTCTATTATCCAGGACATCGAGAAGAAAAATCCTCTTGATATTCTCTGGGAGAATATACAGATTGCTTATGCAGCCATCGTAAGAGCGCAGCAGATCATGTATGTAAAAGACCATGAGGATAAGACGATTGAAAAGATAGAGGAAAAAGAGGGAAATGTTATAGGTGAAAAATGGGAGGTACAACAGGCATGGGATAAACAGGCAACATTTTTAAAAGCACAGGCAAGGGCACAAGGAGAATTAAGGTCCTTGATAAAGCAATATGATGAACTGTTGCATAGTAATTATGAATTAGCAACAGAAGAACAGAAGGCTAGGATTGAGCAGATCAGGGCGAAGACGGCAATTATATCTGGTGTGGATGAAGAAGAAACAGAAGATGATGGCTTCCTAGAAGCACTGAAAGGCGAGGCATACGCAGTATGGGAAGAAGAGTAAAGAAAGCAGCCTTTAAATTCAGACCATTTTCACGTAAACAAAAGAAAATCCTTACCTGGTGGATGCCAAACTCTCCAGTTCATGACATGGACGGCATCATAGCAGATGGAGCAATACGTTCGGGCAAGACAGTCTCTATGTCGCTCTCATTTGCTATGTGGGCGATGGAATCGTTTGACGGTCAAAACTTTGCGATGTGCGGAAAAACAATCGGTTCTTTCAGGCGAAATGTTTTGTTTTGGCTGAAACTGATGCTTAAAAGCCGCGGTTACTATGTAGAAGACCATAGAGCGGACAATCTCGTAATTGTTCGCAGAAATGGAAAGGAAAATTATTTTTATATTTTTGGTGGCAAGGATGAACGCTCACAAGACCTCATTCAGGGTATTACCCTGGCAGGGGTCTTTTTTGATGAAGTTGCCCTGATGCCGGAAAGTTTTGTCAACCAGGCAACAGGACGATGTTCCGTAGACGGTTCAAAGTACTGGTTTAACTGCAATCCGGATGGACCTTATCATTGGTTTAAAACTGATTGGATTGATAAAGCAGAAGAAAAGAAGATAGTATATCTTCATTTCACGATGGATGATAACCTCAGCCTATCGGAGCGGATTAAGAAGAGATACCGCTCCATGTATACCGGTGTGTTTTATAAACGGTATATCTTAGGCCTTTGGGCTGTAGCGGAAGGTATTATCTATGATATGTTCAGTGAAGAAAAGCACGTCATATCAGAGTCGCAGAGCTATGTCGGTAGGAAGTATGTAAGTGTTGATTACGGTACCCAGAATGCAACTGTTTTCTTACTCTGGGAGAAGAACCGTAAAGGGCAGTGGGTTGCTACAAAAGAATATTACTATTCTGGAAGAGATGAAGCGGAACAGAAAACAGATGGTGAGTATGCGGATGATATGGAAGAGTTCGTCAGTGGGATTGAAATAGAATCAATCATTGTAGATCCGGCCGCAGCTTCCTTTATTGCAGAGCTTAAAAAAAGGGGCTTCAAGGTTAAGAAAGCAAAGAACGATGTTCTCGATGGGATACGTTTTGTTGGAAATCTTCTTAATCTGGGAGTTTTATTGTTTCTTAAAGATTGTAAGGAAACGATTAAAGAATTTGGTTCCTATATCTGGGATGAAAAGGCAGTGGAACGTGGAGATGATAAGCCGGTAAAGCAGCATGATCATTGCTTAACGGGCGATACGCTTATAGATACAGTTGATGGTCCGATTCCAATAGAAGAACTTGTAGGCAAGACAGGAAAGGTATATTGCTATGATATAAAACGTAACAGAGGAACCATATCGACATTTAAGAAAGTGAGAAAAACAGGAAAAAATGTAGACGTCTATGAACTTATATTACAAGATGGAACATATATAAAAATGACATCAGACCATCTTTTATATACTCAAAGGGGATGGGTGCCATTAAAACAACTTAAGAACAATGATGAAATATTAAAAATAAATCCTTGACAATTATTGCCCGTACATTTATTATAATATTTGTACGGGCAATAATTAGGAGGTGAAAATATGAGTCCAGCAGGAAGACCTAAATCTGAGAACCCTAAAAATGTACGTTTGGAAATAAGACTAACAAAAACGGAAAGTCAACTTTTAGAAGAATGTTCAAGAGAGTTAAAAACGACAAAAACAGATGTCATTGTTAAAGGAATTGAAATTATTCACCAAGGATTAGGTCAAGTAAATAGAAAAAAATAGAGATTCACCCACCGACCAAAGTAGATTGAATCTCTATCACATGAGAAGTTTCCTTCTGCAAATATTATAATGCAGATGGAGACTTCTTTCAAGAGCTAAAATTTGAAAGGAGTTTTTATTATGCCAGTGAAAAATGTAATCAAAAAAACAAAGACTATGATAGGAAAGATTAATCCATATTATGATATGACTAGTTCGAATGTGAGGGAGTTATATGATGCGTATCCAAATCAGCCGTTTGAATTAATATGTTCTAGTTTTAAATTTGGGTATCTTCAGGGAATGAAAGCCGCAAGAGCTGAAATGAAACGGAGGGAAAAATAAATGGCTGAAAAATATCAATTTTTTGATGGAAAAAAGTTCACTAGAGACGATAAAACAGGTTATTATCTATGTTCTACTGGAGATGAAAATAATGTAAGAAAACGGATGCATGTGTATGTATGGGAATACTTTAATGGACCGATTTCTAAAGGATATCATATTCATCATATTGATGGCGATAAAAGTAATAATGATATTCAAAACCTTCAGATGCTATCTGCTACAGAACATGAACGCCTTCATGGTAAAATGTTGACAGAGAATCAGAGAGAGACTTTACGCAAAAATATGGCGAAAGCAACTGTCATGGCGAAAGAATGGCATAATAGTAATGAAGGACATGAATGGCATAAAAAGCATTATGAGCAAATGAAAGAAAAGTTACATATTCCTAAACGGTTTGTTTGCGAATATTGTAATAAAGAATTTGTTAATACACAAATAAATTCGAGGTTTTGCTCTAATAAATGTAAATCCGCATGGAGGAGGAAATCAGGAATTGATGATATTACTAAAATTTGTTTTAAATGCGGTAAAGAATATATTGCAAACAAATATCAAAAAACAAAATATTGTCCACTATGTAAAAATAAAAAGCATTAAGCCTATAGGAAAGGCAGATGTATATAATATGGAAGTTAAAAACCACCACAACTTTAGTGTTTGTGGTGGTTTTATTGTACATAATTGCATGGATGCTGCACGATATTTTGCTTATACCATTATAAGACGGGAACGAAAATGGAGTTGAGATAGATGATAAAAGAATTTATCGAAAGAATAGGGCAGGTGATCAGAAAGATGCTTGGAAGAGAAAAAATAAAAGATGCCATCGGGGTTGAGGTAGCGGTATCTGACAAAATGGCGAACGGGATTGATCTCTGGGCTAAGATGTATAAAAATGAACCGCCCTGGAAGGAAAAGAATACAAAGCTTTGTGGATTGCCTGCTGCTATTGCCGGAGAGTTCGCAAGACTTGTTACGCTGGAACTGAAAACAGAAGTTACAGGAAATGATTTTATCAACGAAGAGTACCAGGCAGTTGTTAGTGACATCCGTAAATATACAGAATATGCCTGTGCTAAGGGCGGGTTAGCAATGAAACCTTATGCATCAGAAGGGCATATAGAGGTAGATATGGTTCAGGCAGACAGGTTCTTCCCTACGAAGTTTAATTCCAGAGGAGAAGTTACGGCAGCGGTATTCGCTGAGAGCTTAACGGTAGGGAAAAAGGTATATACCAGACTGGAGTATCATCAACACGAAGGCACAATGTATCACATAAACAACAAAGCTTTTGTGAAACAGGATCTTGATAATGTTGAGGTTTTGGGGAAAGAAGTTCCTCTTACTGCTGTACCGGAATGGGCTAATCTGCAGGAAGAAGTTACGCTTAAGAATGTAAAGATGCCACTGTTTGCCTATTTCAAGATTCCTAATGCGAATAATGTGGATGATACATCACCTCTTGGTGTTTCTGTATATTCCAGGGCTATCAATGACATTAAAGAGGCGGACAATCAGTGGACAAGACTCCTTTGGGAGTTTGAGGGTTCGGAGCTTGCAATTGATGCAGACATTACCTTGTTTAAAAAGGATGATAAGGGAAATTATGAGTTTCCAAAGGGCAAGGACAGACTGTTTCGCATGATGGACCTTGATGATAATGCCGAGAAATATAAAGTGTTTGCACCGGCTATTCGCGATGAGAACCTTATTAATGGATTTAATGCGATTCTTCGCAGGATAGAGTTTAATGTAGGGCTTGCTTACGGGACATTAAGTGACCCAAATACCGTTGATAAGACTGCGGAAGAGATTAAAGCAAGTAAACAGCGTTCCTATAGTACGGTATCTGATATCCAGAAGTCATTACAGACTGCATTAGAACAGTTAGTATATGCTATGGATGTCATGGCTCAACTTTCTGGACTTTCTGGCAGAAAGAAATACGAAATGAGCTTTGACTGGGATGATTCTATCGTAATTGATAAAGAACAGGAACTTGCCAGTATGCAGCAGGATGCGGTTGCCGGCTTTATCCGAAAAGAATTATACGTTGCAGCCAAGTATGGTGTGTCAGAAGAGGAAGCTTTGAAAATGATGCCTCAGCAGGATGAACGTTTTCAGATAGCAGAAGAATAGGTGGTGTTTTATGCTAGAGCCGGAATACCTTGAAAAATTTTCAGATCAGCTACTTGCCCTGGTTGATGCGTTAAGCACAGCGATTATAGCAGATATATCAAAACGTCTTGTAAAAACCGGAGAAGTAACGGAAACTTCAAGACGGCAAGCAGAAATCTTGCAGGGAGCGGGGCTCCTGTATAAAGATGTTCTAAAGCGTGTTTCGCAGGTCTCTGGATATATGAATACAGAAGTCGAAAGAGTTTTTGAGGAAGCGGGAGTAAGAAACCTTAAGAATGAAGCAGTTATTTATAAAGCTGCAGGTGAAAAAGAGATAAAACTTCATCAGTCAGAAACGATGCAGAAGATTCTTGCAGCAAATCTAAGAAAGACAAAAGAAGAGATTAATAATATTACTTTAACAACGGCTGTTAAAACGCAGAGTGCTTACATAACCGCTTGCAATAAAGCAATGATGAAAGTACAGACCGGGGCTTTTAGTTATGATAAAGCGATTGCGGATGCAATTAAGGAAGCGGCGGTGCAGGGAACCGAGGTTTTATATCCATCCGGGCATGTAGATAAGTTAGACGTAGCAGTAAGGAGAGCCGTTCTAACCGGGGTAAATCAGTCGGCAGCGGAAATGAATCTTCAATATGTCAAAGAGTCTGGCTGTGATCATGTAGAAACAACCGCCCACTCAGGAGCAAGACCAACTCATGCAGTGTGGCAAGGAAAAGTCTTTTGTGTTTCTGGAAAAGATAGCAGATATCCTCCATTTTATGAAAGTACTGGATATGGAACTGGTGCGGGGCTTTGCGGCTGGAACTGTCGGCACAATTTTCATGCGTTCTTTCTTGGAATATCTGTACCAGCTTATTCACAGGAAATGCTTGACGATTACAGTGCCAGAAAGCATGAGTACAATGGCAAAAAGTATACCGAGTATGAATTAAGTCAGATGCAGCGTTCACAGGAAAGAAAGATAAGAGCAACAAAAAGAAAACTTACAGGATATGACGCTGGAATAAAAAATACAGATAGTAATACATTAAAAGCAGAGCTGACAAATAGGTTTGAAAGTGAGTCGGCAGAGTTAAAAAAGCAGGAGAAATCTCTTAAAAAATTTTGCAGGCAAACCGGAAGAAGATATGAGTCTGCAAGGACACAAGTTCATGCAGTATTGGATTCAGAAGGAAATATCGTTGGATTTAATAAAAGCGTTGCACAGAAAGCGGTATGGGCAAGTAAAAGACATACATCTAAGATGCAGATGGCGAAGCAGCTCAATAAGTTGTCAGATGAGGAAAGATTGGCAGTGCAAAGATATACAGGCTTTGCCGCTCACCGGGTAAACCGGGCACTGTATTCCGGCAAGTCGCAAATGATTGAAAAAGATCGGGAGTATATGAAGGTACTGGATTCCGCGTTAGATAAGGGAGTTATTGAACGTAAGATAGTCGTTCATCGAGATACGATACCGGAATTTCTAAATGTATTCCCAAAAGGATTTAAATATTCTGAGCATGATATGGAGAGATTGGTAGGAAAAACGTTAACTAATATTGGTTATACGTCAACTTCATTTAGGGATATTCAATATGGGGGAAGAAATGTACATCTTGAAATAGAAGTACCGAAGGGATACAGAGGTTGTTTGTACATAGAAAGTCTAGCAATTAAAAAATATAAAAATCAGCAGGAAGTATTGTTTAAAAGAGGTTTTCGCTGTAAAATAAAAAATATCGAAAAGGAAAATGATAGGTATTACATAAAAGCGGAGGCAATCTTATGAAAGAAAAGGGATATTATTATGACGAAAATGGAAAGTATTGTGAAATCGAATTAGGTCCAAGTTTTGATGATTTTCCAGGCATGTTTACCGTTGCAAGTCCGATACCTCTTTGTGATGCTTGCAAGAAGGCAGACTTTGATAGTAATCGCCGCCAAACCTTATGTAAAGCATATGGGAAAATACCAAAGAAATATTTGTCCGCAAAAGATTATAATTGCCCACATTTTGATAATGAAAATAACGGTTGGTACCAGTTGATTAAAGACAAGGTAGAAGGACAACAGAAGAAAGAATAATAAATTTGAATTTAGCACGCTCGATATATCAGGTGTGTTATTTTTATACTCATTTTTAACATGGGGAGAACTCCTGTCAGGGTATGCTCCTGACCTCCCGGAAAGAACCATAAAGGCACAGCGAAAAGCTGTGTCTTATTTCGTTGGTAATTTTGGAAAAAAAGGAGGATTTTGCGATGAGTAATTTGATGAATTTTGAAGGAAATAATGTAGAAGTATTTGAGTGGAAGGGACAGGTGTTGTTTAACCCTAGGCACGTGGCTTATGTTTTAAATATCAAAAATGTTAATGATAATCTTAGAAAAATGAGTAACAAGCAGGTTGTAAAACTTAAAAATTCGGATATCGGCAATACCGACATCCGAAAACTGAACAATGCAGGTGAGAATTTTCTTACAGAAAGCGGCGTTTATAAATTGATTTTTAAAAGCCGACAGCCTGCCGCAGAACGTTTCTCAGATTGGGTTGCAGATGATGTTCTTCCACGAATCCGCAAGACAGGATCCTATGAAATGCCAGAGAAAAACAAAAAGGAAAAACTTTCTTCTGTAAATCAGATGGCAAAGAACATTACTGGACTCTTACAGGAAGCAGGAGTAGATGCAAAATTTATTGCTGCAGAAGTGGTAAGGATTTATACAGATAATGGTTATCCGGTTCATTCTCCAGTAATCACAGAAGATAGCAAACTCTGGGACTGCACATCCATCGCAAAAGAACTCGGAATACTTTCAACCAACGGAAAAGCACATGATAAGGCAGTATCGGCAATTATCCAGAAGCTTGACTTATTTGCGGACGAGATTGTTAGAACAGCATATAGCCGAAATGGACACGATGGAATTACCGTGCAGTATAAGGAAAGCGTATTTGCAAAAGTGAGAGAATGGTTAGAAGAAAACGGATATCCTGCAGTGATTGAGTATCAGTTGGCAAACGGAAACGTCAATGGCTGCAAGGTTATTTATAATTTTTAAGAAAAGGAAGGTAAGAGAACATGAAGAAATTATTTATTAGTCAGCCGATGAGAGGCAAATCAGATCAGAAAATTTTAAGAGAAAGAGAAACGGCAATCAAGAGTGCTGAGAAACTCGTAGGTGGACCAGTAGAAGTAATTGATTCCTTTTTTCAGTCAGCTCCAGTAGACGCTAAGCCATTGTGGTTCTTGGGAAAGTCACTCGAACTTTTATCTAATGCAGATATTGCATATTTTGCAAGCGGATGGGAAGAAGCGCGGGGATGCAAGATTGAGCATGATTGTGCAATTGCATATGGAATTAAAAGTATTGAATCATAGGAGGTGATCCAAATATCTCCCACCAGCAGGGTTAAGCTGGATATTGGTCAGAAGATGAGACCTTAAACAGTCGGTTCGTGGCGGTTGGTTACACGCCTAAAACAACCTAATACGAAAGGAGCAGGAGACATGAAAACAGAATTTTTAAAGAGCCTTAATCTTTCGCAGGAAGTAATTGATAAGATTATGGCCGAGAACGGGAAAGACATTGCAGTAGAACAGAAAAAAGCAGAAAAAGTTATCCAGGAAAGAGACAGCTATAAGTTAAAGGCAGAATCTCTTGAAACACAGGTAAACGATGCCAATACCGAAATCCAGAAGTTTAAAGACATGGATATTGATGGAATTAAAAAAGCAGCGGATGACTGGAAAGAGACGGCAGAAAAGGCAAAGGCCGATGCGGATAAACAGATTTCCCAGATGAAATTTGATTATGCATTATCCGCAGCATTAACTGGAGCAAAAGCCAAGAATGCCAAAGCTGTCAAAGCACTTCTCGATATGGATGGACTGAAATTCAACGATGGAAAAATTGTTGGACTGGATGAGCAGCTTGCTCAGATTAAGGCAGATAATGATTATCTGTTTGAAAGCGATGAGCCGGCACCAGAGTTTGTAAAAGGGACAAACGGTGGTTCTGGCAGTGTCGGAGGAAAGAAACCGAGTGAAATGACATATACCGAATTGTGTGACTATATGGCACAGAATCCGGGAGCAGAGATTTAAAAAAGGAGTAGAAAATGGCAGGAGAGAAATTTGATTCAAAAAGTTTTAATCCTCAGGCTTTTGGAGCCTATACAGAGAGGATTCCGAACTTAAAGAGAAACGAACTGATTAAATCAAAAGCTTTAAAAGGCAATCAGGATATCAAGCGTACCTTTAATTCTCAGACAGGAACCGTTTATGCAGTTCTTCCAATGCATGGACTTATTGGTGGTACTGCACAGAACTATGATGGTGAAACAGACCTTGAATCCGAAGGAACAGAGACATTTGAAAGAGGGGTTGTCGTTATTGGCCGTATGAAAGGTTGGACAGAGCGTGACTTCTCCGAGGATGTAACAGGCGGTGTCAGCTTTATGGATAATGTAGCGGCACAGGTAAGCGATTATAAAGCAGACCTTGATCAGTTAACCCTGACAAAGATTTTAACAGGAATCTTTGCAATGACAGGAAAAGATGACAAAGTATTTGTTGATGAACATACTACAGATATTACAGGAGTAACCGCAACGGATAAAGATGGTAATGTCAAAAATGTTGTGCAGGCAGATACATTAAATACTGCGATTCAGAAAGCGGCCGGAGACAATAAGTCTAAATTCACGATGGCTATCATGCATAGTACTGTGGCAACCAATCTTGAAAATCTGAAACTGTTAAAATACATGACACAGACAGATGCAAATGGAGTTGAGAGAGAATTAACCCTTGCAACATGGAATGGCCGCTTAGTTTTAATTGATGATTCTATGCCAACAGAAGATGTTCCAGAAGTAGAGGAAAGCGGAACAAGTGGAAATCCAGGATATATTCCAGCTCAGCCTGCTTACACAAAATATACAACTTATGTATTAGGTGATGGAGCGTTTGATTATGAGGATATCGGAGCAAAGGTACCATATGAAATGTATCGTGACCCAAAGAAACATGGCGGCGAAGATACGCTTTACATGAGACAGAGAAAAGTATTTGCGCCTTATGGAATTTCCTTCACAAGAAAATCTATGGCAGCAAAATCTCCTACGGACGATGAACTTGCGAACGGAGCAAACTGGGAACTTGTAAACAATGGTAAAGCTGGTTCTGCAAAAAAGACAATCAAACATAAGGCAATCCCGATTGCAAGAATCATTTCGAGAGGATAGGTGGCGACTCCATGGTAAGATATGCAGATCTTGCATTTTACATGACAGAGTACGGCGGTAATATTATCCCAAACGAACAGTTCCAGCGTGTGATCACAAGGGCAAGCACATATATTAAGGCGATTACTTTTTCAAGAGTGGATGAAAACAATATTCCAGAGGAAGTGAAAGCTGCAGCCTGTGCAGTTGCGGAAGTTATTTATAAAGCTGAAAGCTCTACGGAAGGGGAAAAGAAGTCTGAAACGGTTGGAAAGTTGTCAGTTTCTTATGTAACAGAGCAGGCAGACGGTCAGATTAAAGAAAAAGTTCTTCGTAAAAAACAATATGCTGCAGCATATCCTTACCTTGCCACAACCGGATTGTTATATAGGGGGTGTTTCTAATGATCACTAACGCTTCTGTGACGATTTATAATAAAGTCTATGACAGAGACGAAGGAAGCAATAAATATTACCGGACAGTACTTAAAGGAGTGAACTGGCAGGATGCAACAAAGGTCCTGCCATCTGATACTGGAGTAGTAAGTGCCGATGTAGCAGAGGTGTATATTCCGTTTCTGATTGATACAGAGAAAAAATATTGTTCTCCGGTTAATTTTAATTCAGAGCAGGAAAAGGATAAATTCTTCACACTTGCTCCAGAGGATATTATTGTTAAAGGAGTTGTCACAGACGAACTTACAAAGCAGAAAGATGTGGAACACCTTAAAGATAAGTATGGCAGCGTAAGGGTAATTGCTGTTATAGAAACTAACGATAACGGAAGCCCTACGATGCAGCATTGGAAGGTGACAGCAGAATGAGGGTAAAGGTTCGGTTAGACC